>Ga0222658_1000471_pt1 | contig 21675 bp, 23 predicted proteins | sample AntAcemetagen476_FD_179830 | JGI IMG/M metagenome (GOLD analysis project Ga0222658, IMG submission 179830) | Saline water microbial communities from Ace Lake, Antarctica - #476 | ecosystem: Environmental > Aquatic > Non-marine Saline and Alkaline > Saline | place: Antarctica: Ace Lake... | reverse complement strand
CTATTTTTCCTCTTAAAAACTCAGGTAAACAATCTGAACAATAAAACTCAGCTAATTTTTTATTTATCTTATATAAATAAAGTTCAGCAAATTCTTCTTTAGTTAATGGAACTATATAATAATAATCTAATTCATAATTTGGATCTTGTAAAAATGTATCTTCTGTTGCTAACCTATTAGAAGTTATTAAATTATTACTAAATTCAGGATAACCAGTAAAGTCTGCTTTATCTGACTCACCTGCTTTTTCTTTATATTGTGCTACTGCAAAAACTAAAGCATCATTACTTTTTGGAAAAGTAAAATATAAATTATCTAGATTTGTTTTAATTGAAGATACAGTTAGTTTATATCCTTTATCAACAGATAGAGGTATGTTACTAGGAGCAGATAATACTGAAAAATTATTGTTTTTAGTAAATATGTTTGTTTTTAAATCATTTAGTTTATTAAGCTCAGTTGAATATATATAAATAAAGTCTGATGTATCTTTATCATCTAAATTATTAATTTTAAATTTTAAATAACGTGATGTACCACCTAAAACATAACAAACATGATTTTCACAAATAAATTCTGAACTAAATTCATCATTAAATATTAAAGTTAGGTCAAAAATATCCTTTGTTATTTTATTAATTTTACTTTGTGGATCTAATGTAGTACCCCAGATTAAATCAAATGATTTTGATGCTATATTATTTTTTGAATCTGTTGCAGAAACAGTAATTTCATATTTACCATCTTTATCACTACTAATTTGTACCTCATTTGTAGTGTTATTTGTAATAGTAACATCATTACTACTACTTGTCCAATTATAAGATACAGCACCATCTTCATTAGTTACTTCTGCTTTAATTGTAACTGGGGTATTAGTTACTACTGTATTTGAAGAATCCAAACCAACTAAATCTATTGTAAATTTTGAAGTTACGCTTATTTTAGATTTAGCACTATCATCTAATAAAAAAAATGCTTTAGCAGTTGCTCCTTTTTTACTAGTAAACATATTAGGATAATTATTAAAGCTAGACCAAAGACCACAATGATCAACTAAGTATGTTACTACAGAATGCACTTCAAAATCAGGAATATCAAAGCTATAAGTTATTTCATTATTGAAGCCCATAGGTGGTTTTTGTTTGATTATATCAATATAGGAATTTTTAAAACCAGCACTCCATACAAAACTATGATCTTTATTTACACTTGTTAAAAAACCTTCTGACTCATCAGCATCAGATCCTCTTTGTCTTAATTTTTTACCAACCCACATATCAAATTGAGTTTTTAAACTATCCTCAGTATAATTCCCAACATCTTCTTCATTAATAAATAATGCTACTACAAAAAGACCTCTTGTATCACTTTTATCACACACTCTATAAAATTCACCAGGATAATTCACATCAACATTTAATTTATTATCTATAATCTTTACATCAGTAACTTCCCATCCAGATTTATTACAAGGAAAATCTTTATCAACAGAAGCAAACACATTTCCTGCTAAAAATAGAACCCCAACCAATGCTATTAAAACTATTAAAAAAATCTTTTTATCTATCATTTTTAATCAACTTCCATTTAATATTTACCTTTAACACTCTATAAAGTTAATATTATATTATATATTTAAATACAACTAATTTATATATTATATGGTTAAATTAATAAACCTATTTACTAGCATAACCATATTAATTAAATTATCAAATAAAAGTATTTTTAAACTTTCTTTCCTAGTATTAATATATGACTATCAAACTATACAACACACTTACTAGAAAGAAAGAAAAATTCAAACCAATTGAAAAGGGTTTACTTAAAATTTATGTTTGTGGTGTTACTGTTTATGATAACATACACATAGGACATGCACTATCATATATCTACTATGATATTCTAATTAATTATTTTAAACACTTTCATAACTATAACATATTCTATGTTAGAAACATTACAGATGTAGGACATCTAACAGAAGATAATCTTGAAGAAGATAAAATACAAAAAAGAGCAAAGGAAAGAAAACTACACCCAATGGAACTAGTCTATAAATATACTAGAAACATGTGGGAGAGCTTTGATAAACTAAAACTTACAAGACCTAACCTAGAACCACAGGCATCAGCGCATATTCTTGAAATGCAGGACTGGATTAAAAAGATGCTAGAAAATGGATATGCATATGAAGTAAATGGTAATGTTTACTATGATATCTCTAAGTTTAAAGATTATGGTGTTTTTTCAAAAAAAGATATTACAAAATTAGAAAAAAATACAAGATTTACAAATGATCCTAATAAAAAACATCATTCTGATTTTGCACTGTGGATTAAGGCACCTAAAGACCATATTCTTAAGTGGAATTCACCATGGTCAGTTGGTTATCCTGGTTGGCATCTTGAGTGTTCAACAATGGGTTATAAATACCTAGGTGAACATTTTGATATTCATGGTGGTGGAGTTGAACATGTTTTTCCACATCACCAAAATGAAATTGCACAAAACTATGGTTACTTTCAACATAAAGTTGTTAACTATTGGATTCATACTGCTATGCTTATGGTTGATGGTAAAAAGATGGGTAAATCACTAGGCAACTTCATAACTGTAGAAGATTTTTTAAAGAAACATAGTGTAGAAAGCCTAAGATATTTAGTTTCTACTGGTCATTATAGAAAACCACAAAATTATACAGAAAATGCAATCACTGATACTGATAACACACTAAAAAAGCTAAATCAATTTATAAAAAGACTAAATAATATTAAAAATACAAAAGATACTATATTTGCAAAACCAATTATTGAAAATACAATTAGTAACTTCTCAAAAGCAATGGATGATGACCTAAACACACCAGCTGCCTGGGCAGAAATACATTTTTTAGTTAAAGAGACTAATAAACTTATTGAAAAAGATAAACTAAACAAAGAAGAAGCTAAAAGTATTATTGAGTTTTTTAAGAATATAAACAAAGTTTTTAAGGTTTTTACTTTTGAGAGTAATGAAAAAAGAAAGAACAAAGTAAAAATGCCTGAAGAAGAAATTGAAAAACTTATTAAAAAAAGAAATAAATTAAGAAAAGATAAAAAATGGGAAGAAGCTGATTTAATTAGATTTAAATTAGAGGAAAAAGGAATTTCTCTTTATGATAATAAAAATGATACTACTTGGTCTTACGAGTAGTCTTCTTTTTTGGTTTTCCAAATAATTTATCCATTGTCTTCATACCTATATCAAAACATTTTTCATCTAAGTTAATACCAACACCTTTATTTTCTAACTCTTCCATAAAATCTCTTTTTGATATACCTGCAATTCTTGAAGCACCAGTTAAATCTAGTTTTTTATTATTATAAGCATCAATTGCTTTTTCTAAATTATACTCTTTAACTCCTTTATGTATTAACATTCTTGTTGTCTCTGACTCTGTTAATAATTCATTTCTAGATATTAAATATATATTTTTCACAGTCACATCTGATAATCTACAAGATCTTATTTTTTTATTAATTTTTAATTCATTATTCATAAATCCACCTTTTTTAATTTATGCAAAGCATATTCTATAAAAGAGTATTTAATACACCCTTTTAGATTAAACAATAACTGTTCTGCATTAGATAAATTAATTATTTTCAACTCACATAAATACACTATAAAATTTATTGTTGATAATGGGGAAATCTTATTCTTATCACAAAATATATAAGGCCCATAATCATCTATTAATACCACAGCATTAATTTCTTTTGCTAAAGAGACCGTATAAAGCTCTCCAGAATCTTTTGATAGTTCTTTTTTTGCTTTGGAATCAATAACTTTTGGATCTTTTATTTTTATTAAATTAAGTTCCCTTAATGATCTAAAAACATCTAAATCTTTTGGATTATAAAAATCTTTCATTTTATGTGATTCTAATTCATCTTCTACTTTGCTAACAAAATACAATTCAAAATAATCAAGTAAATATTTTACAAGGTTTACTTTGTTTATATTAATCCAAAATGATGCGTCTACAACTGCTTTAATCTTTGGTTGAACCATATTAAATATATAACACAAAAGGTTTTTAAAGTGTGTGTCAATGTATTACACAAATCTAAAAATAAAAAGAGCGCCTCGAGTAGGATTCGAACCTACGACCTATCGGTTAACAGCCGATTGCTCCAACCACTAAGCTACCGAGGCAAAACTATTCATCCAATTAATGGATAAACATAAATAAAACTACTGCGTGTCAACTGAGCAAAACCAGTTGTACTAAGGCTTATACCTTGTCATTGTTCTTGGAAAAGGAATTGTATCCTTAATTGTATCAGCACCAATTATAAATGAAATTAATCTTTCCATACCCATTCCAAAACCTGAATGAGGAACTGAACCATACTTCCTAGTATCTAAGTAAAATTCATACTGTGAAAGATCCTCACCTTCTTCCTTAAGTTTCTTCTTAATTTTTTCTAGACTTGGTTCTCTTTCTGATGCACCAATTATTTCACCATAACCTTCAGGACCAATACAATCATATCCTAGTACTAATCTTGCATCATCAGGATCTTCTTTCATGTAAAATGCTTTTACTTCTTTTGGATATCTAGTAACTATAAGGAATGTATCATATAACTTTGAAAGTTTATCTTCTTCAATTGTTCTTAGATCTTTACCCCATGTTACTTGCATATCGCATTTTTCTTTTAATATTTTTAGAGCATCATCATATGTCATTCTAACAAATGGTTTTTCTAATGATGTTTCTAAAATCTTAGTATCTCTTTTTAGAGTTTTAAGATCTTCTTTGTGTTTTTTAAGAACTTCTTTTAGAACAAATTTAATTAATTGCTCACCATGGTCTTGTAGTTCCTCAAAATCAATCCAAGCACCTTCCATCTCAGCCATCCAAAGCTCAGTTAGATGTCTAGTTGTTTTTGATTTTTCAGCTCTAAATGCTGGTTCAATTGAGAATATTTTACCTAATGCAAAAATTGCTGGTTCAGCATACAACTGCCAAGTTTGTGATAGGAAAACTCCTTTCTTTTCAAAGTAAGGAACTTCAAATAAAGTAGAACCACCTTCACATTGAACTGATTGTAGGATTGGTGAGTGATACTCATAGAAATCCTTAGAAGTAAAGTAATCTCTAACTGCTCTGAAAACAGTTGATCTAATTTTCATCATTGCTGTCATTTTTCTTGATCTTAACCATAGATGTCTAACATCTAATAGGTATTCTTCTGAAAAATCCTTAGAAATTGGATAGTTATCTGATATTCCAATAACTTCTAATTCTTCAACATCAATCTCATATCCTTGAGGTGATCTTTCTTCTTTTCTTATTTTTCCTTTTATCTCAAATGATGTTTCCATTGATAGGCCTTTTGCTTTTAAAAATATCTCTGGTGTAACCTTAGATTCTTCAATAACTAATTGAATTACTCCAGTATGATCTCTAATTGTTACAAATATTAGGTCTTTTTGAAATCTAGATCTATGTACCCATCCTCTTAAAGATACATCACCTTCTTTCTTTTCTAAAGTTTCTTTAATTGTTAAATATTTTTTCATGATTTATTCTCCTTTAAATATTATTTTTATAAGTTAATTAAGTTTATAAGTATAGTTATACTTATATTTAAAATCCATACGTACAAATAAATAAAAATAGTCTGCCTTAAAGGCAATTAAAGTTCTTAACTGTTGTTGTAAATTTAGAAACAAAGAAAGTCTCTAAACAAGTTGCGTATATCATAAATAAGTTAATGAAAGAAAAAGTTTATAAAGGTTTATTCTAGAGCTAAGGAGTCTTTTATTGATTTATCTACATTAATCATTGTATTTTTATCTAAAGATCCTAAAACCTTTTTAACTCTTTGTACTATAGAAATTACCCTAATTTGATTACCTAAAACAACACTATCTGCTTTTAGTCCGCCTAATCCTTTTTTTATAATAGTATCAAATGGATAAACCTTATCTATATTTGAACTTAAAGGTAAAACAATAGTTGTTGGAGAATACTTATTTGCAATATCATTTTGAATAACCACACAAGGTCTTATTTTTCCTTGCTCAGATCCTTTAATAGGATTAAAATTTACTAAAAGAACATCGCCTCTTTTAATATTCATTAATAATCCTCCAAAAGTTTATCTTCATAACTATAATCACTTAAATCTTTAGAAAGTTTAAGCATTTCTTTGGCTCTTTCCCTATATGCTTGAGCCATAAGTTTTTCTTTTAATTTAAGATCTAGTTCACTAGTTTTATTAATAACAATTTGATTAGCTTTAACACAAACTAATAGTTTATCTTCTGCTTTTAAGTTAAATTTTTCTCTAATTATCTTAGGTATAGTAATTTGCCCTCTTACACCTAAAATTGTTTTTGATTCATACATAAAACATCACCAAATATGAATTAATCATATTTATTCATAATAATTCATATCCGAAAAACATATAAATAGATCTAAAATAAGGTTTAAAATTTTAAAATAAAAAAACTAGAAAGAGAAAGAAATCTCTCTTTCAATTAGTTTTTGCTTAGCTTCTGAAAGGTTGTCTTCAATCACTAAAATTGTGTTAGTTACTGATTCCACCTTCTCTTTATTAGTTTCTAAAAAGAATTTAGAATCACAAGCTATCTTTAACTCAACCTTATCATTTGGGTTTAGTTGTTTTTTCTTTCTTTCTGATTGTATTAATCTAGTTAGCTCACTTACTTCCCATGTGTTCTTGTATTCATCAGGAACATCCATATCTAGATAAACAAATGTATCTTTTAGGCATTCTTTACTTACAAAGTTACCCTCTGGTTTAGTTTCTGATAGCTCAACAATCTCCACATTTGCCATGTCTGAGATTATTGGTTTTAGTTCTTCTAGTTTTTCAGTGTGTTGCATTGAGATTACTAATCTAGGAAATAACCATCTTAGTCTTTTCTTTTGTTCTTCTCTTATTGATAGAGAACAAGCAATTAGTTCTTGAGCTAAACTAAAGTTTTTTTCTAGATCTTCATTTATTAGTTTTTCATTAACTTCTGGTAATCTTAATAAATGAACTGAATCTTCAGTAACTTGGAATCTTTGATACATATATTCTGTAAAGTGTGGTGCTATTGGTGATAGTAATAATAGTGTACAGGAATATACATAGTTTAGAACTTCATTCTTAGTTTTTCTTTTTCTTAGTAACTTAATATATATCCTACTAAAGTCCTCAAGAACAAACTTCTCAATATCTGATATAACTCTATTAAATGCAGTTGTTTCATAGTTCTTGTAACTGTTCTTAAGAAGGTTATTAAGTTTAGAAAGTATCCATTTGTCTTCTACTGGTAATTCTTCTTGTCCAACATTTAGGGTATTTATAAACTTAAGATCAGAATCATTTAAAGTTATGAAATTATATATATTTTCTAAAAGACTAAATACTCTTTTAATAACTTTAAACTTCTTTTCATCCATTATTAAGTCTGTTCCATCATACTCTTTAGCAAAGTAATATCTATAATAATCAATTGATAGTTCTGCAAATCTTTCAAATAATGGTTTATCATTTCCTTCTGACTTTGATAACTTCTTTTTAGACACATCTAAAATCATACCATGTAAGGTAACATGCTTAAAAGGTGCCTTATCAAATACAATTGTGGATGTTATTAGTTGTGAGTTCCACCAACCTCTTATCTGATCACTTCCTTCAATGTTCATTCCTGGTGGCCAGTACTGATCATATAGTTCTTTATTGAATGGATAACCAAGTGATGCCCATGATGCTACACCAGAATCAAACCAAACATCAAATATCTCTGGTATTCTTTTTACTTTTTCTCCACAATCACATGTAATTTCAATTTCATCAATATATGGTTTATGAATATCCATTTCTAGATCTATTTCAGGCACTTTTTCTTTTAGTTCTTCCAATGAACCAAACACATGTATTTTTTCACATTTCTTACATTTCCAAATAGGTATTGGTATGCCCCAGTATCTTGATCTTGAGATTGGCCAGTCAGATAATGTGGTTAACCAATCAGCAAATCTATCTTTTGCCCAGGTAGGATGCCAGGATACTTCTTTTTTATTTATTTCTTGTAGTCTATCTTTTAAGGATTCAATCCTTAGAAACCACTGAGGTAATGATACTTGTAATAATGGTGTGTGGCATCTCCAACAAGTTGGATAACTATGTGTTATTGATTGCTTAGATAGTATTTTATTTTTAGATTCTAGATAACTTATTATTTCTGGGTCTAATTGTTTTACTTTTTTTCCTTTATGTACAGGAACTGTTTCATCATACTCACCAGCAATAGTAACTGGACAATAGGCTGGAATATTATTCTCTTTACCAACCTGGTAGTCTTCTCTTCCATGGCCTGGTGCACAATGCACTAACCCAGTTCCACCTTCTAAATGAACATATCTTGCTGATGGAATTATTTTATAGCTTTTTAATTTGTCTTCTTCTGATATATTTATCCATTCTTCTAAGATTGGTTTATATTTTTTGCCAAGTAGGTCTTTACCAGTATATTCATTTCCTAATGTATAGTTTCCATCCCATCCAAATTCCTTAGCTAGTTTTTCAGCTAGTTCTTTTGCAACTATATATTTCTTTCCATCTTTTTCTAACTCAACATAAATGTACTTAGGATGAACCATAATCCCCATGTTCGCTGTTAATGTCCAAGGAGTAGTTGTCCATATCACATAATAAAGATTTGCATCATCTTCTGATTGCATGGTTGCAAATATTGAGGTGTCAGTTAGGTCTTTATGTTCAATCTCATTAAATGAAACTGATGTTTCACAATCATAACATATATGAACTGGGTATTTTCCATGGTATAATAGATCTTTATCAACTGCTTTTTTAAAAGTCCACCATGCTGTTTGCATAAATTTCTGGTCTAGTGTTTTATATGGGTTTTTCCAATCCATCCATTGTCCTAGTTCATAAATTTCTTTGGACATCTCATCAATATGCTCAGTTGCAAACTGTTTACATTCTTTAGTGAAGTTCTCAATTCCAAACTTTTCAATATCTTCTTTAGATTTAAGATTATGTTTTAATTGTACTTTTCTTTCAATTGGAACACCATGAGTATCAAATCCAGGAATATCTAAAACTTTATATCCCTGTTGTCTTTTGTATCTAATTACAATATCTTTAAGTATTCTATTCATTGCTGTACCAAGGTGTATGCTTCCAGAAGCATATGGTGGTCCATCAATAAAATAATAATGATTACTTGATTCTTTTGTTCTTACTTTTTCTGGAATATTCTTTTCTTCCCAAAGTTTTTTTACTTCTTTTTCAGTTTGATTTGAAAACATTTATGGCTCATCTCCGTGTTTATTAATTTCCTCTCTAATTAGATTTAAGAAGAGAAAATCTTATATAATGATAATTATACCAATGATTATAGAAATTAGACTTATATTTATAATTCCTTGGAAATAATTATTTTTAGACATATTATATATAATAACTAACAAATTGTTTAAAAAGCTTTATTTTAGTTAATTATTATTATTTATCTCTAACAACAGGGTTCACCTTATCGTCAACTTTAATTAGTTCCTTTATTGTCTTTTCTTTTTCTTCAACTTTTAATTTACTTTTCCTATCAGCAAAGAAGAAAAAGATAGTAGTTGTTAGGTTAGTAATTATTATTACTAAAAAGGCAATTGGAAGAATTAACATTGTGAACTCATTGTTTAACCCAACTGTTAATGGATAGGTAGCTAAAACTGCAGCAGCTAGACCCCTAGCATGTAAGGCAAACACATACTTATTGTCTTCTTGTGAATGTTTCTTACTAAATATCATCTTAATAGATAATACTCTAGATATTAGTGCTAAAACAACTAACCCTACAACAATTAGTACTATTCTAAAATCAACTGTTGATATATCAATTATTATTCCTAAATAAACAAAGAAAAAAGTTTTTATAAATAAAGATATCTCTGATTGGAACTTAGTAATACTAGCACTAATACTAAATTCTTTCATTTTAAACATTTTAAGAATCTCAGGACCATTACCTAGAACTAATCCAAAAATTAGTGCACCAAAAGCACCATTTCCTCTTGCAAATTCAATTAATATAAATACTAAAAATAAAAATGATAATGTTAGTAGATAGCCATACTCTCTAGCATACTGGAAATCTCTTAGTATCCTTAGCCAGAACACAGCAGCAACAGCACCAATCACTGTTGCAATTGCAAATGCACTAAACACACTCTGGATCACAAACTGAATACTTGTTGTTTTTGCAATTACTACCTCAACTAAAGTAATAACAATAATAACACAAAGAGCATCAGTAATTGCTGATTCTAAAGTTAGCATTGTTTTTGTGTTTTCTTTAGCTCTTGATTCTTTAATTAATGGTATTACTACTGCTGATGAAACACCACCAATCACTGCACCTATCATTAGACTATAAATCCATGGTATACCAAATGTAAATCTTAAAAACACACCAGAAAGTATATTAGTTAAAATAAACACAAGAATAGTAAACCCAGTTGCTCTCCCAAGTTGTTTAATAACTTTATAAAAATTAAGATGTAATCCACCTTCAAACATTAGAATAATTAAAGCCAATGACCCAAAGAATGGTGCAAAGTTCTTTAGCATTGATATCTCAGGAGTTGGAATAATGTTTAATCCAGAACCTAATAGGAAACCAATAATTAATAAAAAGAAAATATCTGATATCCTAGTTCTTCTAAATATTAGATTACCAAAGAAACCAATTATAAAAATTGCTGCTATAAATAAAAATATTAGATTTGTCTGAATCATTATTATCACTTAGAAAATATAATATAATTTGTAGTAAAATGTATTTAAATTACTTACTATTTCTTGCTTTTAGAGAATTTATCATAAATACTATTAACTTTATTAACAACCACTTCTTGAAGTTTAATATTCCTCTTTCCAAACATAATATTGTTATCTTTTAGTTTCTTAATCACATCAGAAGTCACTTCATAGCTAAGCCCATCAGAAATTAATAGACCAAACAAGCTTTTCTCTGAGTATTTAGATACATTTGGTAGAACTAGATTATAAAGATATACAATCATCTTATAATAAGAGGTATTTTTCTCATTTTCCATTTTACTTTTGAACTTAGTTAGTTTAGTTTTTATAGATTTATTAATTTCTTTCTTTGAATAGTCCTTTAGGTCTTTCATAATTTTAGATTTTGAAACGGTTTCTAGTTCTTTTTGTCTATCTGATAAACTAGATATGTCTTTTTGAATTAAACTTAATTTATTATAAATTGATTTAAGATTCATAAAGTTCTCATGAATCTTTGCTAAGGATAGTTTAATTGTTGCTTCTTGGGCTTTGCTTGATTTTGGAACAACTTTTTCTTTATTAGATATCTCATTGGATATCTCATCAATAAACTGTTTTGCTACTTTCTCACTGATGTTATAGTTAGTTAGTATTTTTTCTATCCATTTTTTATTAAGATCATGTTGTTTTAATAAATATCTAAGGGTTTGTTTTATTTCTTGGATATCTTGTTTTTGTTTTTCTTGGTAATTAGTTATGTCTTTAGAACTTGTTGTTAATTTAATTTTATTATCAATTATCTTATGTTTATTAATCTTAACAAGATCTAAATAAAATGATTCTGGCATTCTTGTAATTAATATGCCTTCTAGAACAAATAATAATAAAACAGTAAATGCAACTGCAAAAGGTAACACTGGTATAACTGTAATAAAACTAAATATTGGTAACCTAATAATTAATATATAAATTATAATAAAAAGAATAATTCCTAGTATCCAACAAGTTCTTTTAAGTGCTCTTAATCTAACTATATTCTTAACTATATTCTGTGCATGCTCTTTATCCACACCAATTAAGTTAATTAGAACAACAATAGATTCTTCTGAGTATTTTGATGCAGAAATTGAATTAAATATAGATTTAATTCTCTTAACTAAAAGATCAATATCTTCCTGGCTCTCTTTCTTTGCAATTATTTCTTTTAGTTTAGATAGATTTTGTTTCTTATTAAAAAGACTACAAAAGAAAAAAGATGGTATTTTTGATGAGAAGTTACCAATCACAAAAAATAAAATTAGAACTATTAAAATAATAAATATTGGTAGCCAAACAGTCTGAGAAATATATAAAAATACGTTTACACTTGTAAGCACAAAATAAAGCACTACTGAAAAAACTATTCCAAATATCCAAAATAATATTTTACTATTTGTTTTGTTACATCTCATATGTTTATCACAAAGATATATAACAAAAAGTATTATAAATAGAATGGGAGTAACAGGATTTGAACCTGCGACCTTTGGTGTATAAGACCAATGCTCTAGCCAGACTAAGCTACACTCCCAAAATAAAACATTAACTATAAAAATAAAAAATAAATTTTAAAGCATACTTATAAATATTTAAGTAATAAAAATATTTAAAAAGTAAAGGTTTGTGTTTTTTTAATAGGTCAGAGGCAGAATTCTCGATATTAATATCGTGATGAATGCCGGAGTAACATACTTTTTTAAGCTATTTCTATTTTTAATACCTCTTATGTGTAGCCGTCGGCGGCTACAAATATAAGAGGTGAAATACATATGATAGACTTGTGTAGCTATAGGTATAAAAGATTTTCGGATCGAAGGAGAAACTCATACCATTTGGTTTTTGTGCCAAAATATAGATATAATGTTTTAAGAAAACCAGAAGTGAATATGCTAATGAAAGATGTTTTAAATACTCTTGCTAAAAGCAAGAATATGTTTTTTTATGCGATGGAAGTGGTTCATGACCATATCCACATGTTTGTAGAAGTACCTAAAAATCTAAGTATAGATTATGTGGTTAGATATTTAAAATCACAAACTGCTAGATTTATGTTTTTAGCTTTTCCTGGATTTAGGAAAAGATATCCAAGAGGTCATTTTTGGAGTAAATATACTTACTTTGAGAGTATAGGTAGAGTTACAGAAAAAGTTGTAAAGGATTATATAGAAATGGAACAAGCGAAACATCTGTTAGAGGTGTTATAAAGCAAACCCCCCAAGTACCGCACATTTATGTGCGAATAGAGGGGGTTTGCGTTAAGCATTAAATCGCGAAGCGATTTCCTATACTACATAAACATATATTACTAAAAACACAACAAATTTATCCTAATTAAGATCATAACTCACCAGGAGCCTCACTCACAGGTAAATCTCTAATTTGTGGACAGTTCCCTTCAGAATCTGTTTTTACAACTAATATTTCTGTTGATGCTTCATAACTACCATAACCGCCTGTCCATAGTGTAAATATAAAACCTCCATCAACTGTTTGATTAAAAAAGTTTTGACCATTTTCAGAGTTTAATGAATTTCCACCAAGATTATTAGATGACACCAAATTTCCGGAAGCATCTACTTTTAATAAAAGTATATTCATTGAAAAATCTTCATTTCCTGTCCACCAAGTTGGATATTGATCGGTTATTCCTAAGATTACATAACCACCATCATCTGTAGAAATTAAAGAAACACTATAATCGTTAATTCCACCATCAAAAGTATAATTCCAATCATAACTACCTGTTGAATCTAATTTGAATAGAATAATATCATCATAATTAACACCATTAGATATCTTTCCTAAAATTCCATAACCACCATCAGAGGTGGAAATTACAGCAGTTGAATAGTCACTACTTCCACTATCATATGTATAATTCCAATCCTGATTACCAGAGGAATCTAATTTGAATAAAGCCATATCATAATTATTACCACTATCAAGTATACCTAAAATAACATAGCCACCATCAGAGGTGGAAATTACAGCAGTTGAATAGTCACTACTTCCACTATCATATGTATAATTCCAATCCTGATTACCAGAGGAATCTAATTTGAATAAAGCCATATCATAATTATTACCACTATCAAGTATACCTAAAATAACATAGCCACCATCAGATGTTTGATAGGATGAAGTACCATATGATTCAGCACTATCTAAGCCAAGACTAAGAAGTTCTGCAAAGGTAGTTATTGCCTGAATATTATTAAACTTAACAGATATAATTTCATTATTAGAAGTATATAAATCTACCATCACTTTTTTATCTGATGGTAGGGGTAGTTCTAGTTTCTGTGTTGTACCATAATTTAAAGTAATATTTTCATCTAAAGGAACATAGGTGTTTAATAGATCATGAGTTATGGAAGATGTATTTATTTTATATCCAATAATTTCTATATTTTTATTAGGAGAAATATTTTCTATAAATACATTATTTCCAATAACTTGTTTAGATTTTATTATTCCAGATAGTTCTGTTGATCTTTTATAGGTATCAACTATATCTCCATCTAAAGAGTCATTAGTGAAACCCTTTCCCCAACTTAGAATAATTACAATTAAAGCAACACACACAACAACTAGTAAAATTACAGCAATTAATCCAGATATTGCATTTTTGTTCTTAAATTTATTTAAATTAAATTGTTTTACCATATTAAAGATATAGTCTAACAATTTATAAATATATTTTAAAAAAAAGAAAAAATTAACCACACATAAATATGTGTGCTTTAATAATTTTATACATCTATTGATATTTTGTTATCAGTATTAACTTTTATATCTTTATCTAGTTCTTTAAACTCACCAAATCTACCAAGATTTAATCTTAATGATTTTTTAAATTCAGAAGAATAAAGATTTTCAAAGGAATATATTTTTCCATCTTGTAGATCATCAATTGATTTATCCCAAAGTGTTAAATAAACAGTGCCTGTTTCATCACCAACTAGTGCCTCACATACTTTATGCTCAACATTATCTAGTCTAGAAACAACAGTTCTTAAATCAGTTTTTTCTACAATTTTTCCAATAATACTAATTTTCTTTTGATATGCTTTAATATCTCTTATATCCATATTTGATCACATTTATAAGGTTTTATAACTTATTAGAGTTACTAAATATATATTAGAGTATAGAAAGGTATTTATATGTAACTATTTAATAACATAAAGTTAAGATTAATACTGTCCAAAAAGCTACATTCCAGGCATACCAGGTGGCATTCCTGGAGGCATCATTCCTTTATTTCTAGACGATGCAGCAATAATATCATCTATTCTTAGTATCATCTCAACCACTTCTGAGGCAGAGTTAATTACTTGGGTTTTAAGATTTAGTGGTTCAATTACATTCTTTTCTTTCATATCTGCAATCTTACTATTAATAACATCCACACCAACTGCTTTATTATTACTATCTTGGTGTTTACTTCTTAGTGAAACAATAGTATCAATAGCATCTAATCCTGAACTCTCAGCTAGAATTTTAGGAATAATGTCAAGAACATCAGCAAATGCTTCAATTGCTAGTTGTTCTCTTCCACCAATTGTTTTAGCATAGTTTTTAAGTTTTAAGGAAACTTCAACTTCTGATGATCCACCACCAGCAACATATTTACCAATTCTTAATGAGGACAAAACAGCACCAATAGCATCATTCATTGTTCTTTCTGTCTCAGCAAGCACCTGTTCTGAGCTACCTCTTAATAGAATTGTAACTGCACCTGGGTTTTTAGCACCTTCAATGAAAATCATATTGTCCCCAGCTATCTTTTTTTCATAAATTCTATTAAAAGTTCCTAAATCATTTTCTGAAACATCATAAAGTCTAGTAACTATTTTAGCACCTGATGCTTTTGCAATTCTCTCAATATCAGATTGTTTAATTCTTCTAATTGCAACAATTCTAGCTTTAGCAAGATAGTGCTGAGCTAAATCATCAATTCCTTTTTGACAGAAAACATAGTTTGCTCCTGACTTCTTAATAACCTCAACCATGTTCTTAAGAGTTTCTTCTTCTTGATCAATAAATGATTGTAATTGATCAGGTGAGGTAATTTGTATCTTAGCATCTGTTTCTGGTTCTTTAATTTCTAATGCAGTATTAAGAACAATAACTTTTGCATTATCTACTTCTTTAGGCATCTCTGGGTGCACAATTTCTTTATCAAGTACAATTCCATTTATTAATTGTGTTTCTGATAGTGATGCACCTAGTTTTTGTTCTACTTTAATTTGTTCTCTATCTATATCTTGTTCTTTATTTTCTTCTACAACTTTTAGAATTGCACTAACAACTGTTTCTGCTAACTCAGAACTATGATCTGATGCTTTTCCAGTCATTGATGTTTTTGCAATATTAAATAGAAGTTCTTTATCATTAATTGTAATTGGTTCAGATATACTTTGAAATATTTCATTTGCTTTTTCTGAAGCCATTCTATATCCTTTAATTATAATTGATGGGTGAATATTATCTTCTAGTAATGCTTCTGATTTTGAAATTAGCTCTCCAGCAATAATTACAGCACTTGTGGTACCATCACCAACTTCATTATCTTGTGTTTTTGCTAACTCAACAAGCATTTTACCAATTGGGTGTTCAATTGCCATTTCTTTTAGGATAGTAGCTCCATCATTACTAACAGTTATGTCTCCAAGTTCATCTACTAACATCTTATCCATACCTTTTGGACCTAGTGTTGACTTAATTGAATTTGCTACTGCCTTTGCAACTAGTATGTTTATTTTTTGTGCATCTTTGCCTCTATCTCTTTTAGCTCCTTCAGCTAACATCACATTATTTTGGTTTTGTGCTTCTGTCATATTTATTCACCTAATTATTTTTAATATAAGTATCAAATAAAGTAATTATAAAATCTTTAGCAATTGTCTCAAGTTTTAAATCCTTAATTTCAAATAACCTATTATTTGCTTTTATATATTGTAGATTATTTTTTTCTGCATATGTTACAATTCTATAGATAAAATCATATGTTTCTTTTGCAAAGTTCTTATTTCTATAAGATAGTTTAATTGGTTTTATATGAATTGCTTTTTTTGAACGTATAACTTTAACATCAATGTTGATTAGCTTACTGTTAAGTTCCTGAATTTTTTTAAATGCAGGAACTCTTCTCATATTACTTAATCTACCATATATTTTTTTCATAATTTAAAAATCTATGTATGGAATTTTCTTTCAACATCATTTGTAAGAACATCACAATCTGCTTTTATTTTATCTAATGCTTTAATAATTCTAATTTTTTCTAATTCAATAGTTTGAATATTCTCAAAAGTTTCAATTGATTGTTTAAACATACCATAGTCAACATAACTATATTCAAAGTCATTCATTTTTCTACATATAGTTTTTACTATACTTCCTAAGAATAAATTCATTTCTTTTTTAACAATAGATTTAATTTGTTTATGATTATCTAGACTTTCTCTCATTAGTCTTACAACTCTAGCATTTGGAAAAGGTAATTTATCATCTTTTTCTAATTCTTCATCTTCTGAAGTGGATTCAGTTGCCTCAGTTGTTTCTTCAGAAACCTCTTTATTTTCCATATCTACTTGTGTATTTTCTTGTTCATTCACATCTACATTATTCATATTTAATTACCCCTATTTCTTGTATTATTTTAATTAAAAATTAGTGATTTACACCTATATATTATAAGTCACAAACCCTTTAAATAGCTTATTATAGTGTGGATTTAAATTAAAAAAACTAGCACTCTGAGTCACCAGCAGTGTCACTATCATCGTCCCAATCATCATCAATTGATTCATCATCTGTGTCTAATTGTTCATCTTTTTTTTTCTTAGCTGGGTCTTCGTCATAATCAAAGTCTGATGGGTTATATTCTGCATCAATTTTTAATATTTCTTTGTTTTGTATATTATTCATAAATATTTCCTCATTTAATTTAAAAGTGGGAGTGACAGGATTTGAACCTGCGACCTCTCGATTATCAGTCGAGTGCTCTAGCCAGGCTAAGCTACACTCCCTTAATTATACTAAAAAACCCATTAATTATAAAACAATTAATAGAAAAAAGAATATAAACATTTCTTTTATAAAATATATTATCTTAATAACAAATAAAAACCCTTCTTTTTTATAATCTATATAGAAAGAACAATAAATTATAGTCCGGTAGTGTAGTGGCCAAGCATGTCAGGCTTTGAACCTGGCGACAGGAGTTCAAATCTCCTCCGGACTATTCTAAGCATAAAGATGTGATATATATGGTTTTTAATTTATTTAAGAAAAAAGATAAAGAAGAAAAAGATAAACCTAAAGAACAGGGTATTGATTTATTTAATTCTAAATACCCAGAAGAGAGCTGTGCACTTTGCAATCAAAAAGGTTGTGATAAAAAATGGGGTGGACAGTACTGGCACAAGAAATGTATGAGAACAGCTAAAGGTATGGCAAAAGGAATGATTTAAGAGGAGGAGATAATATGTCACCATTAAGAAAAATTAGACTATTAAAAAAAAAACCAAAACCAGACAGAATAATATCTGAACATATTGGAGCTACAAAAAAAAAGATAATAAAAAATTTAACTAAAAAATAAATTATGAAAAAACTTCATCTTTAATTTTTTGTTTTGCTTTTAGAATATCATCTAAATAAATATTTAAACCAGTTTCTATCTTAGTTGCTTCTGCATTAAATTCTTTAGCTCTTCCAGCAACTAAATATTCTTCATCTTTTAATTTTTCTATTAACTCAAGTTCTTTTCTAACAACCATATATCTCCTAAGAGCATAATAGTAAGCAGTATAATTATCAAACATCTCATTAAATAGTTTTCTAGTGCTATCTGTTTTATAAATCTTTTTTCCTTCAAGTATAAAGGTACCTTGTTGTTTAGTTCCTAGTTTTTTATTATTAACAACTTCATTAATTACTTTAATATGAGCCTCTAACCATTCAATAGACTTTTCTCTATAGTTCTTATAATCAACATATTGTCTACCCTTAGGTCTTTTAGATTGCTTAATTAGGTTATCCTCAATTTCAAATCGGTCATTAACTGTTGTTCTCTTAAAGATTTTAAACATATATCATCCACCTATAATAAAGAATTTCATATATAATATGTATAATTATATTTAAAAATCATATGTTTTGTTTATTTATTTAATATCAAATTTAATTTTAAGTTTATTCTTCCTAATTACTTCTTTAAGATCCTTAGTTAGTTCCTTTGGAGATATTGAAACAACACTTAAATTATCTAGAACACCCCATCCAACATCCCCTTTAAACCTAGGTAAAACATGGAAATGAAGGTGATTTATGCTTTCTCCAGCTACTTTTCCTACACTACAGCCAATATTATATCCTTCTGGCTTCATATATAATTTTAAGGCATAAACAGCAAGATCAATTAGATTAAACATTTCTTCTCTTTCTTTAGAAGTAAGGTCAATAATTGTATTAATGTGCCTTTTAGGTATAATCATTAAATGCCCACCAGCATATGGGTATTTATTTGCTTGAATAAAGCATTTACTTGAATTTAAAATAATATCAGAATCTTTAGGCTTACAGAAAACACAAGTTTTTGAGTTTTTACTTTTTTGTTTAGTATCTGATGTCCAGTATTCTTTTCTCCAAGGAGAATAAAGTATACTTCTATTTCCCATTTTATTTACACCTTATGTTTTAGTTTTTTAAATAACAAATAGGTTATTGCTGTAATTCCTAGTAAAATTATAAACTTAATAATTGACCAAACTAATAGGTAAAATAAATAATTTAACTCCCCAGCAGCATTAAATAATGCTAAATAAGGTTGTAGGAATGTAAAGAAACCAATAATTATTAAAATAAAATCAATAACTAAGAATATTAAAGTTATTTTAAATATTGGAGGAAATACTTTACTAAATCTAAAATTATGTTTTACTGCTTCATATGCAAATGTAAAGTAAGCACCAAAACCAACAAATAAGATTAATAATGATAATAGGCTATAAATTAATGTTTGTTTTGATTGATATATTATAATTGGTGGTATGTTAGTATGAACTATAAGTTTTAAAGCAAAATCAAAAAATAAAACAAATACTAATAACAAAATTGGGAACCATACAAACTTATAATATCCACTTAGTGAAAATAGGTTTTTTAAGAAACAACCTTTATGTGAAGCTAAGTGATGATTATTTTGTTTTTCTAAAAATTTTCTAACATGTGTAGGGTTGTTAATGTCTTCAACTAATTTCTTTTCTTTAACTATTCTTTTTCTTTTGACAGTTTTTTTAGGTTTTGTTTTTTTAGAAATAGTTTCCTTTGGTTTAGTTACTTTTTTAGTTTTTTTAATAGTTTTTGGTTTTGCTTTCCTAACCACTTTTTTAGTGGTTTTTTTTCTTACAGCCATATATCTACATACTATATAACAGTTTTAAAAGATTTGCTTTTTAGGGACTCTGGGACAAAAGTCAGGAGTAAATGTGTTTCATAGCAAAGTTATGTAATATTGTTCTAACCCAAGATGTATTTTCTATTCTTTCTGTTATTTTTTGTCTAATTTTTCCATGTTTTCTTTTATCTCTTGAAAAATTAGCTTCACTTCTTTCTCTTTTAAAATATTTTTTAAGAAATCCAAATGGATATCTTATCCAGTGTTTAAGCATATCTTTCCATTCTTTAGGTCCTTTAATAGTTGCATTTGATTTAGGTATTGTCATTACTTTTACTCCTTTATCAAAGCAACTAAATATAGATTGGTAAGAATAACCTTTATCTAAAACCATGGATTTAATTTTAAATCCATTTTTTTTAACCATTTTTAATGCTTCCAAAAACAATACTTTTTCTGATTTAAATCCAGTTGCAAAACCTACATATATATTTGTTTTAATATCCACAATAGCTACTGAAAAGATATATTCTTTTCTTTTAGATGTTTCTTCTTTATTTTTAAGATCTTTTAATCTATCAGTTCTATAATGTTTATAAATCACCAGTGTTTGTCCTGTTCCATCTGCGCTTCCATCAAACTCTCTAGGCTTTCCACAAGAAAGTATATATACATTATGCAAAATCATTTGCACAATCTGATCCTCATAAGCCCTTTCTATAGTTTTATAACTATATGTTTCATATCCATTCAACAAAAACAAATCTGCAAATGCTTCCATATCTCTATTTGATATGTTAAACTGATTTTGCAAAAGATGTAACTTTGTAAGTTGTTTTCTATCTTTTAATGGTCTTCCTTTTTTATTTCTAATTTTTATTTTGCAATATGCTTTTTCTACATCATTGTTTATCTGTTTGTATACACCTTTTAGTTGTGTTCTAAGCTTTTTATCATATTCTTTAGTAAACTTCTTTTTAGGAACACTATATCTTTCTTTATATATCCCTCTAATAAGGTTACTATTATTTTTTGCTTTTTCCAACTCATTATTTGTGAGTTGTCTATCCCATAAACTTGTATATTTCTTTGACATATTATAATAATAGACCGAAAGAGTTATAAGGATATCCATAGATATATTAAATACCTTTAATAAACTTTTTAAATAGAATTTTAATAATAGGTTAGGTAAAAAGATATGAGTAGAAAAATAGAAGCAAGTATTGATAAATTTACACTTACAGATAAAAAGATTATACAATTATTAGAAAGAACAGTTACACCTTTTGGTAATTCTGCTAAAGCAGATGTACCAAAAAGGTATATTGGAAAAAGAGCTTATATTGTGGTTATGAAATAGTTTTGTCCCAGAGTCCTTTT
>Ga0222658_1000470_pt1 | contig 21679 bp, 21 predicted proteins | sample AntAcemetagen476_FD_179830 | JGI IMG/M metagenome (GOLD analysis project Ga0222658, IMG submission 179830) | Saline water microbial communities from Ace Lake, Antarctica - #476 | ecosystem: Environmental > Aquatic > Non-marine Saline and Alkaline > Saline | place: Antarctica: Ace Lake... | reverse complement strand
AAAACAACAGTATCCAATACCGATGGTTGCAGATAGCAACCATAATTATAAACTCACCATAGGGGAGAAGAATATGCGCTCGCTGAACGTAAGATGTTTTGCGCATCGGGTGAGAGTTGCCAAGGAAATTGTCGATCTCGAGCGTTTGGCGCGCGAGATTGACGATAGTACCCACGACCAACGCGCGAGCAAAGAACAGGCTGTGGTCGAGGCGTTTATGATCAAGGCCCAGGCTGCCGCAGATGAGGGGACTTTGGACATCGCGTCCATTGCGTCCTTGGTCAGGGCGTTTCCCTTGTGGTCAGGAAGACATTCCCTGATTCATCGGGTAGGGCGCTACAATTGCATGGCCCACGATCGCAAAGTCCTACTCAACGGCTTGAACGATATATCCATGCTCCTTGGGCACGTGAATCCAGACGGCGATGGTGGAGACAGTGCTCTGGTCGCACTTCGGGACGCGGCCATGCCGTTTCTCCAGATCACGGACGAGACCATCGAGGAGGATATCGTCCGAGTTGTGGGCATGCTCCACAAGATCGATGTTCCGGTGAACATCCACGATGATCTCGCGGCCGCGGCTGGTAAGCGCGGGGCAGAGATCTGCTGTAATGTGCCGACCATCGCTGTTCGGATCGCCAGGCGATTCAACTGTACTCGGGCGCACAACATTCTGCTCGAGGAGTTTGCTGAGAAGATTGGGGAAGATGGCATGAATCCCTCAATCGCACTCGAGCTTCTGCGTGGCATCCGCGGTTTCGACGTTACGAAATCCGGAATCAGTGCCAGTTCTACGATTCTGAGACTGGTAATTCCGTCTCTGTCCGCTCCAACCGAAGAAGGGGATGAGCAAGCGTTTTCTTTGGACGAACTGTGTGAGTTGGCCAGCTTCGTGCAGGGCCCCAGCGACGACGGAGCAGGCAACAGGTCTACTGAATTGGTGATAGTGCTTGCCGCGAATGTGGGCACTGTACACCAGGCCATGATGCTGGCCCGCAGTTTCCGCGTGGAGTCTGGCGCGCACAGTGTGCTACTGGACTTCATCAGGCGGAACCGCAGTCCGAACGAGGAGGGTGCTATCGTATTGGTGTCCATGGTTCGGAGTCGTGCTTCCGGTGGAGAGGAGATGTTGGCCGAGATTGCAGCGGACTGCCAGGAGAACGGATGGGGTTTTGACCCTGTCGAGTTCACAGGGAGCAGGATGCGCGAGACATCGGCTTCTATGTTTGGTGAGGTCAACTTCGCGGAGATGCTGCACGACGGCTCAGGGGCAGTGGATCTCGGAGAAGGCTCGAAATGCCTGGGGGGTATCCTCCTTGCGCTACGTGAGGCCGCCAGGGGCTAGATAGCCCCAAGCTCCAGACTTCAAATCCTAGTTGCACCTTAGTGCCCCCTTCTGTTTCTGCGAAGAGACGGGAGGGGTGTTTTTTTTCTGTGGTTATTGCCTTATTAGTATATTTTGATTCCAAGCCAAAAGGCGATTTTGGTTCAATGACTCAGGCGTCTGAGATATTGAAATTGTATTTGGTAAAATACTCATTTTTGGGGTATAATATATCCAGCCTTATTTTATTTAATTGAAAAATATATGGAACACACAAACACAACCAATACACCAAAAGATGCTTTTTTGCATCTTTTTAATATCCTCACATTTTACATTACTGTAATTGGATTTATTACGCTTTATATTCAGTTTATAAATGCTTGGTATCCGGATTCGCTTAATTATTATTATACTGCAATAGCTAGCGCTGTTAGCGTTGGTTCATCAATACTTGCCATATCAGTGCCATTTTATTTGATTTCGGGCTGGCTTTTAGCTAAAGATTTAGCTAAAGACCCAGAGAAAAGGGAATTTAGATTAAGAAAGTGGCTAATATATTTTACGCTTTTTATTGCTGCAATTACGATTGTAATAAGCCTTATTATTTTTATTTATAACTTTTTTTCTGGCGAGCTCTCAATGCGTTTCTTTTTGAAAACTTTGGTAGTGCTCACAGTGGCAGCTGCTGTGTTTGGTTATTATATATGGGAATTGCGCAGGAAAGATGAGCACTCCAACATTCCTAAAATTTTAGCAGCAGTCTTGGCAGTAATAGTTGTAGCTAGTATTGTGGCAGGGTTTTTTATTGTGGGAACCCCAACAACACAGCGCGCCAGAAAGTTTGATGACAAAAGAGCAGGGGATTTGCAAGTACTACAAAATCAGATTATTAATTATTGGACGCAAAAAGAAGTCTTGCCAACAGATCTTGGGCAACTTCAAGATAGTATTTCTGGATTTATTGTACCTCAAGATCCTTTGACAGAATCAGAGTATGAGTATACAGTTTCCTCCGAGCTTTCGTTTGAACTGTGTGCCACTTTTAAAACCGAGAGTCAAGATATTCCCGAGCGCATGAAAATGGCTTTTCCGTATGATTCATTTAATCAAAACTGGAGCCATAAGGCAGAAAAAACATGTTTTTCCAGAACCATTGATCCAGAGCTATATAAAGATATTGAGAAAGATAGAATGCCATTTGTAACACGATAATAGCATTGATAAAATAAACTTATCTAAATCAATCATCTCCTAAACAATTCCAATCCTGCTTTTTGGTGCTGTACGGATGGAGGTTGGTTTAATTTATAATTAATGCATAAATATATGGATCAGATACAAGAACAAGTTCTTTCTTTGGAAGAGAAAATTGACGCAATATATGTTTCCGTTGAAAAAACACGGAAGTATTTTATGTGGACTCTTATAATTACTGTGGTAATGGTTGTTCTACCGATTATCGGCCTTATGCTTGTATTGCCGAGCTTTATTCAGGGCATGACATCAGGGATGATGATATAGGTTATGTTGGGTAAAATAAATATGAAACAAAAAATATTAGACGAAACAATAGGTTGGGTTGGAATCTCTTTGATTGTTCTTGCATATGCGCTTATAAGTTTTAATGTTTTATTAAGCACATCGCTTTTGTATCAAGTAATGAATATTGTAGGCTCAATAGGGGTTATATATATTTCATTTAAAAAGAAAACATACCAGCCAGGAATTTTAAATATTGCTTGGGTGATAATTGCGCTGATTTCTATAATTAGAATATTAATATAATTTTTATTATAATATGGTATAATATGTTTATTAATACCTAAAAAATAAACATGAATAAGAAGATAATAATCTCTATTGCCATTGCTGTTATTATAATAGCAACTGGGGCGATAGGGTTTTTTTATTATAAAGATAATGGAATGAGCTTAAGCAAAAAACTAGAACAAAAACAAAGCCAAGAAGAAACTATTAATGCCGAAATACCAACACGTGATAAAATTGAACAAGAATACACATGGGATTTAAGTGTTGTATATAATAGTGATGAAGACTGGGAACAAGATTTTGAAAAATTAGAAACAGAATATTTGCCGCTTTTTGCAGATTTTATCGGTAAACTAGATAATCCAAATCAAGCAATAAAATGTTTAAAACTTTTGGATGAAGCAGCCCAGTTCGCGGAAAAATTATTTTATTTTGCATTTAATACATCTAACCAAGATTTATTTAACAGTCAAAACAGCGAACGCCTTGCCAGGGCTAAAACCTTATTTTCTAAGTTTAATGAAAAAATTGCTTTTATAGATTCAGAATTAATAGAAATACCAAAACAGGATTTAGAATCATATATATCTAATCCTGTATTTGCCGACCACAAGCATTATTTAGATGTTCTTTTGGATAAAAAAGAGCATGTCCTTACAAAAGAGCAGGAAGAAATATTGGCAAAAAGTTATGATATGTCATCATCATTTAGCAATATTTTTTCAAAACTAAGTTATGTTGATATCGAGTTTCCAGTTATTAAGGATGAAAACAATCAAGACTATCAATTATCAGAGGCTCGTTATTTAACTGTTTTAGCTAACAAGGATCGAGATTTTCGTAAAAGAGCCTATAAAGGAATTCTTGGATCCTATGTTAAATACGCCAGCACCATGGCCGAAGTTTTAAGCGGTAAAGTTAAAAAAGATATTTTTTATAGTGATGCGAGGAAATACAATACTTCTTTAGAGTCATTTTTAGATAATGATTTAATTGATGAAGAAATTTATAATAATTTAATTTCTTCTACAAATAAGCGAACAAGCTATTTACAGCGCTATATTAGTTTAAAGAAAAAAGTTCTAAATATCGAATCTGTGCATCAATATGATTTATATGTTCCAATTGTAGAAGAATTAGATATAAAAATTCCTTATGAACAAGGAAAGGAAAAAGTATTAGCTGCATTGGCCCCTTTAGGAGAGAGATATATTAATGATTTAAATTTAGCTTTTAATAATCGTTGGGTTGATGTACGTGAGACAAAAGACAAAAAATCAGGCGCTTATAGCACCGCCAATTACGAGCCACATCCATTTGTTTTTATAAATTATTTAGACAATTTTGACGATTTAAGATGTTTGGCTCATGAAATGGGACATGCTTTGAATTTTTATTATACTAATGATGCGCAGCCATATTCAAAAGCTGGCATGTCTAATTTTAATGCCGAAATCCCTTCAATTTTTAATGAAATTTTGGTGATGAAGTATTTTATCAATAATGCCAAAACAGATAATGAAGAACTTTATTATCTGAATAATTTTGCTACAGCAATTTTTAGCTTGTTTTATTCACAGGTAGAGTTTTCTGAATTTGAGCTTGCAATCCACGAGCGAATAGAAGATGGCCAAGCTATTTCAGCTGAATATTTAAATAATTTATGGGCAGATAATACTGCTAAATATTTTGGAGAAGATTACACTTCAGATGAAGAAGTAAAATATACTTGGGAGCGGATTTCGCATTTTTATGTTCATGATTTTTATGTTTACAGATATGCTGCATCCATGGCAGCTGCCAATGAATTTGCTGATCAGATTTTAAATGATAAGCCAGGGGCTTTAGATAGGTATTATACTTTTCTCTCAGCTGGGAAATCCGATTATCCCTTAGAGATACTAAAGAAAGCTGGTATTGATATGTCAGAAGAAAAAATTTATGATAATCTACTTTCCGATTTTAATAACGCGGTAATTAAGATGGAAGAAATTTTAACAAGGCAAGGCAAAATATAGTTTAATTACTGTCATTGCGAGAGAGGGTGCTCCCGACCGCGGCAATCTTAACGTCGAGATATGGCTTGATAATAGATTGTCGTGCCACATTGCGTTGATAAGACTTCCGCTTTGCCTTGATTACAGGGTTCCTTGCAATGACACTAAACATATAAGTTGTAATTAATAAATAATGAAACTGAAGAATCTTTTTAAAATTTTTCAAAGAAAAAAAAGGCAAAGAATAAGAAAAAGAGTTATTTTGGCTCTGGTTTTGGTGTTGCTGGTTATTGGAGGTGCTTTTTTTGTTTATGAGAGAAATAGAACTATAAAAATAGGAGTGCTTTTTTTTGATCCAAACAATAATGAATCCTTAGAAAGAAGAGTTGTTTTAGAGTGGGCCAAAGAAGAGATAAACAATGTAGGAGGAATAAATGGGCATAAAATTGAATTAATATATAAATTTATTCATATTAACGATTGGATGGGTGGGACTTGGGAAGAACTAGAAGAAAAAATACAAAACATGATGAAAGATTTAATAGAAGAAAATAATATAGATATTATTATTGGCGAAGGATCAGAGGCAACAGCTCCAATAACATTAGAAAAGAAAAAAATCTTAATAAGCCCAAATGATACTTCTGGATTTTTATTTCGTGCTTATGGAAAAAAAGATTATCTATGGCGCATTTCCCAAAGCGATGTAGCGCAAGTACGTACAGCCATGCATATACTTTCGGAAAAAGGAGTAAAAAGAGTTGCTTATCTTGGTGAATATGCTCGGCTTGGAAATGATTATTATGATTGGTTTGGGTTTTTTGCTAAAGAGTTTGATATAGAAGTTGCTGACATAATAAAATATAAACGTGGAGATGATATTAAAGAATATGTTAAAGAGGTGGCGCAAACTAATCCCGAATATATTTTAGCTTATTCTATTCCAGAAGATGCTATTATTATTAAGCAGGAATTAAATCGATTAGGCTCAAAATCAAAACTTTTTTTGTCTGACCAGTCAATCGGTAGTGTTGGAAATGCTTCGCTTATACAAGAGTTAGGCTCTTTAGCCGAGGGAATAGAAGGAACAAATTTAACTTATAATCCCGATATAAATTTTGCGCAAGAGTATAAGAATAAATTTAATGCCGAGCCAAGTGTTTACGCGGCTCAAGTTTATGATTCATTAATTCTAGCGGCATATATTAGTGCGCGACAGGAAGCAACTTATTTTGAAGATATTGTAGAATCAACCAAAAAAATAGCATACGCAAAAGGCGAGGATATTGGCTGGAGAGAAATAAACAAAGGACTTAACTTGGTTGCAGATGGAAAATTGCCAAATATTTTTGGGCCTAGTGGTTCACTTGATTATGATACAGAATATGGGGTCGATCCTACTCAAACATATTACGAACATTGGCAAGTAAAAAACGGTAAAATGCAGACGCAAAAAATATACAGTACCGATGATTCTTCCTGCGAATCCGATCCCCAAGAAGGCGCAGCAGTGGCGCGTTCACAAGCAAATGATGAACATGCCAAGCTCGAAAAAATGTCAGATCAAGATAATTTGCTTGGAGAAAAAAAAGATACCTGGGCAGTTGTAGTGGCAGCATCAAACGGCTGGGAAGAATACAGGCACCAATCAGATGCATTAGCAGTCTATAATATGCTAAAAGAAAATGGTATTAAAGACGATAAAATTATTTTAATGATTTATGATGATGTTGCTTGGCATGAGAATAATAAACAACCAGGCAAGATTTTTAATACATACAAAGGAAAAGATTTAAGAGAAGGAGTAGTAATTGACTATAAGGGCGACAGCGTAAGCCCTAAAACTTTGGCAAGTGTTTTAGCAGGGGAGAGTAGTATTGATGTGCCAATAGTTCTAGGAAGCGATAAAAAGGATAATGTATTTTTATATTTAGTTGATCATGGATTACCCGATGCAATCTTTTTTAATAATAACAAAAAATTAACATCTACTGGTTTGAATAATATAGTTGAATCAATGGAAGATAATAAAAAATATCGTCAGCTTTTTATAATGGTCGATACTTGCTTTAGTGAAAGCGTTGGCGAAAAAATATCTAGTCCAGGAGTTATTTATTTTACAGGGTCAAATAAATCCGAGCCATCCTTTGGTGCCGAATACGATCCCAAACTAAAACAATGGCTTGCTGATGAGTTTACTCATAAAACCCTTAAAATAATATCTAATAATCCTAAAATTAAAATAGAGGAATTATATTACGAAAGCTATAATAGTGTAATAGGGTCTCATGTCACGCTTTCAAACTATTCTAATTTTGGAGATATAAAAACGCCAATCAGCGATTTTATATCACCTTGATTGGCGTTTTATTATTTAGTTTTGTTTGCAGAGGTAAACTTTTGGTATTACCAAAAGGATACATTTGTAGGCGGTAATATTCCACCTGAATTCAATTGACACACAAGCCAGATATTTAGGATAATTGAAATTGCGAGCAAAGCAATTAAAATATATAATCCTGTTTTTTTGTTGAACATATTTTTATTTTATTCTTTAAACTGACCAAAGAGATTGTTGTAATTATTTTCTTTTGTACACATACTAGCGCAATCTACTAAACTTCCTTCTGTTTCAGCCATACAAAGAGAGGTGCATAGGCAATTTTTCTCTGTATCAGTAAGATTATACATATCAAGAGAATCTGCATCAAAGCTACTGCACGAAGCAACGCTGTCAGATACTATACATCTAGATGCACAGGAGTAAAAGCAGGCTTCCTCATCTTTTGGAGTGCTATTTTGGTAACAAGACTCATCACATTCATCAACACATGTCATTATCTCAGGGCTAGGCATGTTTGAGGGTGGAAACATATCTGAGTTTGTTTTCGTAAAAAAGTAAGCATTTAATCCCAAGGAAACTGCCAATAAACATCCTATAATAATATACTTTGTTTTGTTGTCGCTTTTGTTGAACATATTTAATGGTTATATTTTTAATAGTTATAATAATTACCAACCTTCTTTATCCCTATCATCATAATTGTAAAATAAGTTATCCCAATTATTTTCTTTAGTACATAAATTAGTACATTCTTCTGGATTTTGTCCTATTGTTTTTATGCATTTAGATGTACATAAACAATCTTTTTCTGCATCTTTAATATTTTCTTCGTCAAATATGCTTGCATCAAAATTACTACATGAAGCAAGTGTAGTATCTACTATACATGTAGATGCGCAGGAGTAAAAGCATTTTTTATCATTTTCTCCGTTGCCTGTGTTGCAGTTATCTTTGCATCCATAAACACAAGTTATTGTTTCAGAATCCATCGTATTAGAAGGTGGAAACATATCTGAGTTTGTTTTCGTAAAAAAGTAAGCATTTAATCCCAAGGAAACTGCCAATAAACATCCTATAATAATATACTTTGTTTTATTGTTATTTTTGTTGAACATACTTTTCCGCAGGTCATCCGTAGCTATGTACACATAGCATAGGATGATTTACTGCATTGTTTTGTTGTTATTTTTGTTAAGTTTTTTTAATTAGAACAATAATTTATAGTAGTTGCTAGGTGGAAATTGGCTAGCTGTGCAGGATTGATAAATAAAGTATATATTTATAATAATTGAAGCTGCTAAAATAATTCCTAAAATAATAAATATTGTTTTATCATTGTTTTTGTTGAACATATTTGTTTATTGTTTTTTAATTTATTTACTTATTTTTATTACCACCAATTCGCTGGCGCTAGGGGTTGGGCATTCATTCTATACATAAAATAAATATTTATGCAGACAGAGATTGCGAGCAAGGCTATTAGAATATAAAGTTGTGTTTTGTTGTTGCTATTGAACATATATTTTTTTGTTATTTATAATATTAATAATTAGTCACTTGGATGAATTCCTTGGTCGTATTCATATTGATTAGTGTTTTCACTTGGCAATGTAACACTTTCGTCATATTTTGAATTTTCTGGTGGCCAAATTTTTGTATTTTGCTTAAGAGCAAAATAAATATTAAAACATACGGATATTGCCAATAAGATTAATAGAGCGTAGAGCCATTTGTTTTTGTTTGTCATTTTTTTATATTATTTATTCTTGATATTTTTTAATTAGAGCGTCAATAGTACCGTCTGCTTTGTATTTTTTTATCAATTCATTCACTTGTGGTAAATATTTGGCATATTCTGATTTTTTTGAAATAGTGATATAAAAATTTTCAGTTGCAGCATATTCTGGCAAAGCTTCAATTTTATCTGCGTAATTTTGTTTTTTTAGTTCGCTGTTTCCTGAATAAAGGGCATACAAAAAATAATCAACCTTTTTTTCAGTCAACAGATTAAATGCTTGTTTTACTGTTTCTACTCGCTCAATATCTAGCTTGCTTTCTATATAAGTGTCAAATTCCTGGCCATAGCTATCTCCAATTGTGGTTACTCCTTTTTTATTTATCAAATTATCCCAGCTTTTATAATTAAATTTATTATTTTTGCTGGTAAATATTGCTATAGGATCCTGTACATAAACGTCTGAATAATCCATATAGGTTTCACGTTCGTTGTTTTTATAAGCTGCGACAAGGACATCAACTTCCCCGGTTTTTGCTTTTGATTGCACAACATCCCATGTGCCAGTAAATTTTGAATCCACCTTAACACCTAATTCAGTAAAAATTTTTTCAACTAATTCTGGGCCAACGCCGATAATTTTATCTCCAGAGCGAGACATAATAGGCGACCATTCTGGATGTCCAGAAGCGACCAATGAAGATTTGTTTAATCCACAACCCGATAATATAGCTACAGTAAAGAGAGTTATTAATAATATAGATAAATAACCAAATTTTCTCATAATTTTATTTTTTGTTTTTAAAATAATATAATTATATTATACCAAATAAACGCTTAATCGTAAAATATCATTTTTATGATATAATAAAATTAATATATCAGTAGATATAATCTCAATCGCTCGGTAATGATAAATGATTACATTTGTCATTACTCTCACTCATATCGATTATGAAAAAACTAAAAGTATATATCATCATTCTTTTATTCATCTTCATAGCAGGAATGGCAAAAGGAGTATCAGACACTTTGCAGTTTCATTATAAAAAAAGTGTATTTGCAGAAATTGAGAATGAACAGTGGTGGAACCCGGCAATTAGCTGGAAAAACAAATATAAAGATTATGATAATGGAGATAAAAGCGAGGCATATTTAGGCAGTCGCAGTTTATTTGTTTGGAGAACAGATGCTTGGCATTTAGCGCAAACATTTGAAACAGGAGCTTGGGTTTTTGCATTGCTCGTGGCAATTCGATTGGCATATTTAGGCGCTATTAGAAAAACTTGGTCATCACTCATAGGTTTTGGTGCGCTTTCTATTTTTGTATTTTATGTTGGATTTTTATTTTTGTATGGATGGCTGTTAGTTCTGTAGTGCAAAAGCTTAATTTTTTTGTTATAATAAATAAGTTATAAATTATCTAAAAAATATGTCAAAAGAAAAAATAAAATGCGCAACACAAAATTGCGGAGGATGTAGTTATATGGTTGCCTTTATTGGGGCAGCAATATATTATGTTTCAATGGCAGAAGGATTTGGAGCTATAATCGTGGGTCTATTAAAAGCAATTGTATGGCCAGGATTTTTGGTCTTTGAATTGTTGAAATTTGTAGGTGCGTAAAATAAATAAAAAACGCAGAATTGTAGGGAGCTGGCATGCCTGTTCCCTACAATTCTGCGTTTTTTTTATTTCGAAATATAAAAAATATTAGAAACATTCATCTCATACCATTTTTTTTCATCAATATCATTACGCTTTTTTTCAACCCATGAATCCCATCCATCAAATAGTTCTGGATTTTCTATTTGCGATTTTTCAGCCAAGCAAAGCACATCCGAGGAAAGCATAGTCATCTCGTACATGTTAATGCGCGAATCTTCTTTTGTGTGCAAAGCGTTATTAGCGCGGAAAATAAATTGTTCAACAGGCATAACAGCAATCAACGCGTACATCCACAACAAAAGGAAGCAGGTTGTTTTTAATAAGTTCGCGCGTTCGTGTTTAAACATTCTCCACAATAGCCACAACAAAAGAATAGCGCAGAATATAACAGTATAAGAGGCATAGAATTTTTGGTAACTAAATCCATAAAAGAAAACATATAATCCCATGCGCCATGCAGCGCTTGCCAAAAGGAGTAGCGAGGCCGCGGTAAATCCAAGTAGAATGTTTTGGACTTTTTTATTTGTTTTTTTATAGCATCCAAAAAAGAATCCAATATTCAAAATAGTTAATATAAACAATTGCCAAAATCCGCTTTTAACCAAGGATTCTGTTTCTTTAAAATCAATAGGTAAGTCACTAATCCAGATGCGCTCTATTTGCAGATATAGAAATACAATATATAAAACAAGGATGCCCGCTAGAACAATGCCAGCAATCAAGGAATCGGTTTTATTATCTTCATCGCCTTGCTCGGTCACTTGCTTTTGGAATGACGAGATTAAAGACATAATCCAAATAAATAAAATAATAAAGACAATAATCTTGCCAAAAGTTTGTTCATCTATAAAAGCTCCAATCCAGGAATAAAAGCTAGACGCAAGAGAGCTGAATGCGGGGTCAGCAGAACCTAAAAGAGGAATAATAATAGTTACACCAATAATAATAAATAAAATTGTGCCAATAACAGCGCGTTTTACAATGTTGGATTTTGCGTTTTCTTTTGGTGTTAGTATTGCAATAACAGAATGCACGCTTTTTGGAATCATGCCTAAAATTTGCGCCGCACGTTCGATAACATAAATAATAAATTTAGTACCCCAGCGAACTGTGTTGTGGTTTTTGTGTACTGCAAACGAAAGAAATATTAAAGTAAATATAGGAATCGCGAGAAAGTTTGTTCCTTTAATAAATATATTGTCATATATTGCAAAGCTCGTGCCAATTAAGAGCAAAGGAATAATCCAAGCTAAATTTTCTTTTGCGAAAAATTTTCTTTGTCTTAATCCAAGCTTAACTGTTGCATATAAAAATGCTATCAAAAATATGCTGGTATTTATGCCAAGCGCTAAAAATTCGCGATCAAAGAATCCCCATAAAAATATAATCCAAAATAACGCAATACCAGCTGATACTGCAATTATGATTGAAGTTTGGTTTATTGTGTTATTTGCGTTGTTCATTGGGATAATTATACCATTTTTCAATATTTAGTATAGTATATAGTAGAATATAAATGGAATACTTATTGACAAAATTTTGTGTCTTGCTAATATGAATATATGGAAAATACAGTAAAATTACAATTAAACACAACTTGGTGGAACGCTTATTTATATAGGCGGTAATTTTCGTGTTTAAATTTTATTTGAACGAACACCGCCTACAAGGCGGTTTTTTTATTATTATATTTATGAAAAAATTTATTTTTTACAATTCATCAACATTTTACTGGCAATACTATAATTATAGTCGTTAGTTTTTATTAACTTAAAATAATTATATGAAAAATTCTACAAAATATTATCAAAATACGCCGAATGCAGAAGGTTATTTTGGTAAATACGGTGGGCAGATTTTACCTCCGCAATTAAAACCTGTGTTTGATGACATAGCTGTTCAGTATAAAAAAATTAAAAAAGATCCTGCTTTTTTAGAGGAGTATAATAGTTTGCTCAAAAATTATGTTGGACGTCCTTCTCCTTTGTATTTTGCACAAAATCTTACAAAGAAATTAGGTGGAGCCAAAATATATTTAAAGCGCGAAGATCTTAATCATACTGGAGCCCATAAAATCAATCACACACTAGGAGAGGCATTGCTTGCTAAAAAAATGGGTAAGAAGAAATTACTTGCTGAGACAGGAGCAGGGCAACATGGTGTGGCTTTGGCCACGGCAGCTGTTATTGTTGGGATTGATTGTGAAATACATATGGGAACAATTGATATAAAAAAACAGCATCCTAATGTAGTTAGGATGAAGATACTTGGAGCAAAAGTAGTTGAGGTTAAATCTGGTGGGCAATGTTTAAAAGACGCTGTTGATAGTGCTTTTGATGCATTCTTAAAAGATCCTAAAAATATTTTCTTTGGCATTGGTTCTGTGGTTGGTCCGCATCCTTTTCCTATGATAGTGCGTGATTTTCAGTCTATTGTAGGAAAAGAAGCAAAAAAGCAGGTATTTGAACATGAAAATAGATTGCCAGATTATTTAATCGCGTGCGTTGGAGGAGGTTCAAATGCTATTGGGTTATTCAATGAGTTTTTGAATGATGATGTAGAAATGATTGGAGTAGAGCCAAGTGGAAAAAGTTTTAAGCCAGGCGATCATGCTGCTACTTTAACATTGGGCAAGCCAGGAGAATTGCATGGCATGTTTACTTATCTGCTTCAGGACGAAGAAGGAAAACCATTACCAGTACATTCAATAGCTTCTGGTTTAGATTATCCAGGCGTTGGTCCAGTTCATTCTGACTTAAAAGATAAGAGTCGTGTTAAGTATGAAGTAATAAATGATAAGCAGGCATTAAATGCTTTTCTAGAATTATCAAGAACAGAGGGAATTATACCAGCACTCGAAAGCTCTCATGCCATTGCTCACGCGATTAAACTTGCGCCTAAGTTGAGTAAAGATAAAATCATAGTTGTTAATTTGTCAGGAAGAGGAGATAAAGATATTGACTATGTTGAAAAGATTCTAAATTTAGGTGTATAGAAATAAAATTTAAAATAGACCCTCGCCTTATGGTGGGGTCTATTTTTAATACGTGATTTTTTTAATTACGTATGTAATGGTATACAAAATACGCAAATAGATTTTATTACTGCGAGCGAAGGATGGGCGTAGGTGGGTTACCATTTTTCTAAAAAATCGTATATAATAGCATAAGAAATAACTAAAACATAAATATGCAAATACCAAATCTCGAGAATATCAAATCATCACAAATATTAAAAATATCAGGCATAGCTATTGTATTGATAATAATACTTGTTTTTGCTGTTCGGCTATCAAGTTCATCATTTAATTCAATAGCAAGAAAAGGAATTTCAACAAGCCAATCAATGGGTATGGCTGGTGTGGCTTATGATAAATATGGAAATGATTATGATGGAGAAGAAATGGCATTATCAGTGCGCAATGTTGCGGGTTCTGGAATAGTCCCCCCTAGGTCAAATACAATACCAGGCGATAATGCAGAAGAATTTGAAGTTACGGAATATGATGCAGCTATTGAAACAAGAGATAAAAATCAATCTTGTTCTGTTTTTGAAGATTTAAAAAAATTAGATTATGTAATTTTCGAAAGTGCGAATGCGCATGATAGGGGGTGCTATTTTAGATTCAAAGTTAAGAACGAAAATGTTGCAGAAGTTTTAGATATTATAGATTCAATGGATCCAAAAGATTTTTCCGAAAGCACTTATACAATAAAACAATTAGTTGATGATTATACCAGTGAAGTAGAAATTTTAGAAAAGAAAAAAGCTTCTATCGAAAAAACTTTAGAAGATGCAGTAAAAGCATATGATGACATAACATCAATCGCAACAAAAACTCAGGATGCAGAAGCTTTGGCAAAAATTATAGATAGCAAGATTGGAATTATTGAAAGACTTACAGATAAAAAGATAAATATCACATCGAAACTCGAGAGATTGGCGCGCTCAAAAGCCGAGCAATTAGACCGTCTACTTTATACAAATTTTTCTGTTAGCATAACAGAGGATAAATATATTAACGCGCAAGATATAAAAGATTCTTGGAAATATGCAATCAAGAAATTCGTGCGCGATATCAACAGCGCAATTCAAGATGCCAGTGTTAACTTAGTAGCAGTTTTATTCGCGGCTTTACAGTATGTAATATACTTCTTTATTCTTTTGTTCGTAGCAAAATATGGATATAGGGTTATAAAGAAAACTTGGAGGAAGTAAAATTTAATTTTAAATAATGAGAGCCCTTGTCTGGTGTTTCTAGACAAGGGCTCTTGTTTTTTTTGGTGGCGCGCCTACCTCTGGGTTATCTGGTTTTGCGCGGCTTGGGAATGTGTGGAGCAGAAAGTATCCGCTCTTTGGTCATTGCATTGTACAATACTCCATCTACCCAGATGAGGAGGTTTATGGGTAGACACAATTCTCTCGCAATCCGACTTTTTATCTTCTTGCGAGTATATATATGGTGCTGCATCATCCACTCCTTGGTTGCAAGTGAATAGCATCAAGATGTAGATACAATCTAATAGATATGTGTATTTTTGTCAATTTATAATAGGCAAAAAGAGGTTATTATATTGACAAAAATGATAATATTTACTATATTTGACATAATATAATAGTTAAGTGAGGCTGTTTTTAACCAAGAGAAAGGAGGAAAAGCAGTTTTTCACGAGTAGGGGGCTCTTTTTTTCACCTTTTGCGCTGGAGGCGTGGTAGTGTCATGTGATATAAGTACTATCCCGATTTCTGGAGACAGGAAGTACCTGAACGCTGGATTCGGAAACCGCTGCACACGTTGCGGGCGCTACTTCGATGGAGAAGGTTTCTGTAGCTGCTTGCATCAGCAAGACGCGGTCTATTGCTGTCCACCCCAACGGCCTAGGAAGGTTGGAGGGGTTGCGGCATAGAGCCGAGGATCAAGATGGCCACCTGCGAGGTGTTCACTTATGTAGGCCAAAGGTCACCAGGACTTTGGTCTATTTTTTTCTAATATACTAATAATATTCATGTCAAATAAATATTCAAAAACAGTGCAAGATACACTAGATTTACATCAATACACTAAAGATGAAGCACAAAGCGCGGTTTTAGAATTTTTGGATAAATCAGAAAGCGCAGGACACAGTCTAATTAGAATAATTGTTGGTAAAGGAATACATTCCGAGAATGGCCCAGTTCTTGGAGATTTTGTACGTAATTTTTTAGATGAAAAAGGATATAAATATAGCAATGCAAAAATAAATGAGGGTGCAGATGGCGCCATAGATGTGGTATTATAATAATATATGCAAGTACCTAAAAGGAAATCCGAAAAATTTTCAAATATAAAACAAGATCCTCATATGACGCAGGAGAAATTTGATGATCTAAAAAATAATTTAGATAGGATGTTAAAATCAAGACCTAGATTAGCCCAAGATGTAAAAACATATGCAGCAAATGGAGATTTTTCCGAGAATGCGGAATATCAAATTGCAAAAGCAAAACTTAGAGGATTGAATAACAGAATTGATCAAACCCATGATGCAATCAATAAATCTGTTATTATAAAGCCCAACGCAGACCACAATACAGTAGAGCTTGGCAGTACAGTAACACTTGAAAACGCCGGCAAAAAGGTGACATATCAAATATTAGGTTCATCTGAAACAAATCCAGAGCAAGGAATAATCTCGCACAACTCGCCAATTGGGGCAGCTTTAATTGGTAAAAAACAAGGTGATGAAGTTGAAGTTATTATTCGAGATAAAAAAGTAATTTATAGGATTGTGAAGATTGTATAAATTAAAAAGAAAAGCATATTTCATTATTGCTTTTTTTTGTTGTTTAATATAATATGTTTAATCGTCCTTTGGGTATCCTTTTAAGTTCTCCCGCACACAAGGTGTAGAGATGAATATTGTCATTCACATGCTTCAGGTAGTGGTGAGTTTTCGAAGTAAAGGCATAGACATTCGCTATACGATAACGCAAGGGAGGTGTTATTTTACTGTTCTTCCAACATCTGAGTGTTGCTGTTCCCGCAATGAAGCAGTAAACGCTGTTGTGTTTCATGCGGGCCAGAATCTTGCTGATTGCACTCTTTGTTTGATTCAGCAGGATTATAGCACTGGAGTATATTCAGTGTGGGATCTTGCTATTAAATTCGAGAAAGCAAGTGTGCGCATTGTGGATACAGCAACTTCTCGTTGCGATCCGCAGATTATAACAGCACTGCGACGAGTGTATGTTACATCATAGCAAAGTGCCTTTTAAGGGAGGGGATAAACAGATTTTGCTCTTGGCTCGACAGCTAGGAGCATTTTTTTTATTTATAATCCATGGCTTTATAAAAAATCGGATTGCTTTTTTTGTTTATTCAAAGTAGTGTAAATATAATATGTATCACGTTTATATACTTAAATGTTCAGATAAAACATTGTATACTGGCATCACCACAAATTTAGAAAAAAGAATAAAAGAGCATAATACATCCAGTTTAGGAGCAAAATATACTAGAGCCCGTAGGCCTGTTAAATTAGTTTATTCTAGGAGATTTAAAAATCGGTCTAGCGCATCTAAAGAGGAAGCAAGAATTAAGAAATTATCTAGAAAAGAAAAATTAGAAATTATAAAAATTAACTAACCCGGCATTCGCGGGACAAGGGAGAAAAATATATGAAAGGATTCCATTCAAATATAGAAAAAGATACAAAAGAAAATACAGATTTTAGACGTGTTTTATATACAGGGAAATTCAGCCAGCTTGTTTTAATGAATCTTAAGCCAGGGGAAGAAATTGGCGCAGAAGTACATCCTGATATAGATCAGTTTTTTAGGGTTGATGCAGGTATTGGTAAGGTTATAATCGACGAAAATGAATATGAAGTAAAAGATGGTGATGCAGTAGTTGTACCATCTGGCTCAAACCACAATGTAATGAATACATCAGAAGATGAAGACCTAAAATTGTATACCATCTATTCACCACCAGAGCATTTGGATTCAACAGTTGTTGCATCTAAGGCAGAAGCAGTAGAAGAGCATTTTGACGGTAAAACAACTGAATAATAGAATAATTTTGATAAAATTAGTTAATATGCTAGCATGTATATACTATTTAAACATGTAAATTATTATATATGAAAAAACGAATATCAATACAATCTTTAGGAGCTATATCTCGCATTATGATATATTTTTTAGGCAGACACTGGAAAATATTTTTACTTGGTATTGTTGTGCTAGGCATAGTAGTGGCATCTGGATATGGAGGATATGTTTATAAAGGCAAATCTATAGAGGTTGCTAAAGAAGTGCAAGAAGAAATTGACCTGCAAACACCTTCTACAGAATTAAAAGAACTACCAGCAATTGTTGTTATGGTAAACAAAGAGGGGATTAATAGGGGCGAGTTTTTGGACAGGGTATTTTTAGCTAGTCAATCGTACCAGGCCCAAGGAGTAGAAGTTAACACAGTAGAAGCTCAGGCTCAAATTAGACAAAATATTATTCAAAGCATGATTAACGAAAAGATAATTATGCAGTATGCTGTGCGTGATGGATTTTTTATCACAGAAGAAGAAATAAACCAACAGGTTAGTGATTTTATAAGCGGGCTAGGCGGCCAAGAATCGTTTGAAAAATCAATGCAGTCACAAGGATTAACAGAAGAATATATAAGAAAAGATTTAGAGCGACAATCTGTTATACAAAAATATCTCAGAGAAATAGTTGATACAAGCGATATTGAAATTACTGATAAAGAAGTTACTGATGCATATAATACATTATTACAAGATCAAGAAAATCCCCAAGAAGCCCCAAGTCTCGAAGATTCATTTGAGAGCATAAAGAGCCAGCTTTTGCAGCAACAAGTTCAACAGCGAACAAGTGAGTATATTGATACCATAAGAGAGGAAAGCACAATTAAGATATTGTTTTAATTAGATTATTTTTTAAAAACACCTTTTGCATTTGCTTAAGGTGTTTTTTGTTTCTGGATGCTATTTTGTGGTATAATATTATACATGAAACGAACAAAAATAATCTGTACAATTGGCCCAGCAACAGAGACAACTCGCAAATTGCGTAATCTTGTGAAAGCAGGTATGAATTGTGCAAGATTAAATTTTTCGCATGGCACATATGAGCATCATTCAATGTTAATCCGCAACATTCGAAAAGCAGGGGATAAGGCAAAGGAGCCAATCGCTATAATTCAAGATTTGCAAGGCCCACGTATACGTTTAGGAGAATTACCAAAAGATGGTGTTGCTGTAAAGCGAGGAGAGAGTGTTGGTTTGGCTTTGGAAGGTAAAAAAGTAAAGGTAAAATCTGGCATGACAGTTCTGCCTACACAGGAACAGCTATCTAAAATAGTAAAAAAAGGTGAATCTATTTTAATAAAGGATGGCTTAGTTCGGTTGCGTACGATATCTGTTACGTCTAATTTAATAACTGCAAAAGTTGAACAAGGCGGTGTTTTAACAACAAACAGAGGAATTAATCTTCCAGAATCAGAAATTACTGATGTTGTTATTACAAAAAAAGATAAACAAGATTTAAAATTTGGGCTTAAACAAAAAGTCGATTGGGTTGCGCTCTCTTTTGTGCGTAATGCAAAAGATGTAAAGGATCTTAGAAAATTATTTCCAAAGTCAAAATCATATCAACCAAAAATTATTGCCAAGATTGAGCGCAAAGAAGCTGTTGAAAATTTTGATGCTATTTTGGAGTCTGCGGATGCTATAATGGTAGCTCGTGGAGATTTAGGAATTGAATTGCCAGCAGAGGAAATCCCACTTTTACAGAAAAAGTTTATAGAAAAATGCTTAAAAGTATCCAAGCCCGTAATTGTAGCAACACAGATGTTAGAAAGCATGACAACAAACTCGCGTCCAACTCGTGCAGAAGTTTCGGATGTTGCGAACGCGGTAATTGACCATACAGATGCAGTGATGCTTTCGGGTGAAACATCAACAGGAAAATATCCAATTGCAACCTGCCAAATGATGCGCGATATTATAGAAGAAACAGAAGAATCGCCTTATGATGATATAAAACCACATAAAGAGCGATACGCTGAAGTTCCAAAAATTATAGCCCATACTGCGGAAGAGGTTGTAGAATCTGATAATATAAGGGCTATTGTTGCTATGTCCTCATCTGGAAAGAGCGCTCGATTAATTTCGTCCGAGAGACCCGAAGTTCCAATCATCGCTTTAACTCAGAACGAAATTTCACGTAGGCAAATGTCTTTGATTTGGGGAGTTTCTCCGTTTTTTATGAAGCGCCAAGCAAATCTTGATGACCTTATAAAATCAACTGTAAAATTAGTTAAAAAAGAGTTTAAGATTAAAAAAGGCGAAAAGATTCTTATTGCGTCCGGGCACCCAACTGGGCCGCATGGAAGTTTAAATCTTTTGAAGATTCATACTGTATAATTTTATTGTCATCCCGACCGAAGTGAATATCTGTATTCAGATATGAACGAAGTGGAGGGATCTCTTGATTGGCGCGATTAGTGCGTATTAAAAAGAGATTTCTCCACTACACTCTTTGATGAGTACATCAAATCGTTTCGGTCGGAATGACAACGAAGTAAATAATACAAAAACAAAATGCAATACATAAAATTTTTCAAAGAATTAAATATAAAAGATGTTCCTACTGTGGGTGGAAAAAACGCGTCTCTTGGGGAGATGGTTCAAAATTTGGGCAAAAAGATAAATGTGCCAGATGGTTTTGCTGTGACAGCTAAAGGGTATGATTTCTTTTTAGAAGAAGCTGGAATTAATAAAGAAATAGCAAAGCAGTTAAAAGGCCTTAATACAAAAAATATAAAACAGCTCTCCGAGCGTGGGAGAAATATTCGCACAACAATTTTAGAGGCTGCTTTTCCTTTGGAATTAAAAAAAGAAATCGCAATAGCATATAAAAAATTATCAAAACAATATCACGCCAAATTATTAGATGTGGCAGTCCGCTCTAGCGCAACTGCCGAAGATCTACCAGATGCGTCATTTGCTGGACAACAGGAATCGTATTTAAATATTACAGGTGAGCATGCTTTGATGGATGCAGTTCGAAAATGCATGGCATCTTTGTTTACTGATAGGGCTATATCGTATCGCGTGGATAAAGGATTTAAGCATAAAAATGTTTCTCTTTCTGTTGGTGTACAAAAAATGGTTCGCTCCGATTTAGCAGCAGCTGGAGTAATGTTTACAATTGATACTGAATCAGGGTTTCGTGATGTAATTCTTATCAATGGCTCATGGGGATTAGGTGAATTAATTGTTAAAGGAAAAGTAAGCCCTGATGAATATTATGTATATAAGCCATTAATGAAAAAATTTAAGCCAATAGTTGGCAAATCCTTGGGATCCAAAAAAATCAAAATGGAATATGCTGTTGGACAAACAGAGCCAACTAAAATTATTGATGTCTCAGAAAAGGATCAAAAGCGTCATGTTTTAGATGAAAAAGAGATAATGCAATTAGCAAGATGGGGAGTTATTATTGAGAATCATTATAAAAGGCCAATGGATATTGAATGGGTGCAAGATGGTCGGGATGGTAAGCTTTATATTGTTCAGGCTCGTCCAGAAACAGTACAAGCAAGCAGAGATTTACATGTCCTAGAGGAGCATAAAATAAAAAGTAAGGGTGCAATTTTAATTCAAGGACAAGCAGTTGGCTCAAAAATTGGAATCGGCAAGATACGTGTTATAAAAGATGTAACAGGTCTTAATCAATTTAAAGCAGGCGAAGTTCTGGTAACAGAAATGACAGATCCGGACTGGGAGCCAATAATGAAGTTGGCATCAGGAATTGTTACCAACGCAGGAGGCAGAAC
>Ga0222658_1000469_pt1 | contig 21811 bp, 17 predicted proteins | sample AntAcemetagen476_FD_179830 | JGI IMG/M metagenome (GOLD analysis project Ga0222658, IMG submission 179830) | Saline water microbial communities from Ace Lake, Antarctica - #476 | ecosystem: Environmental > Aquatic > Non-marine Saline and Alkaline > Saline | place: Antarctica: Ace Lake... | reverse complement strand
CAGCATCATCACTAGCCGTTATTACATCGTTAGTCCCATCGAACCACATGCCCTTGCCATCTGCTACCGTGTTGTTGATCTCTTGGTGGTTGATTACTTTCTTACTGTTTTCGTAGAGGGATTTAGTGGCAGGGTCAAAGTTTAAGCCGTTGTAGTTTGTGGCCTGATACTCTCCAGCCGTTTCATTCCACACTGCCATTTCATTTGTGGTATCACCATCTGCAATGTTTCCACTTGTGGCAGCACCTACCTCTGTGCCGTTCCAAAACAGATCACCCGAAACATTGTACAATCTATCTGTTGTCGGTGATGGTGCAGCCGCTTGGTCAAATTCAATGTAATCCGAAAAGTTCGCCCGACCAGCAACAGATAAGGCGGTACCGTCTTGACTTGTGGCATACAAAGCGATACCAGCACTTGAATCAGATTGCGCCCATACTCCGTAAGCACCGCCTCCATCTTCCTCTCCGTGAGCGTAAACTGCATATCCGGTTCCATCACCGGGAACCCCTGTAATCTCAAAGTAACCGCCAATGGAATTATCGCCAGAGGATATGCCAATAATTGCCGTTTCTTCATCCTCTCCAATCACTTCCAGCCTTGCATTGGGTGTGTATGAATTTATACCCATGCTCCCCGGTGTCGGGTCCCATATTAAGTGCTTTCCGTATGCCGGTTCCCAACTATCACCATCCCAATATAACATCTCTCCGATTGAATCGCCAACCGCTACGGGTATCCGTGATCGGCGGTAAATTATTCCTGTTACCGTGTCAATCATTACCATTTTTTCCAATGTTGACGTATATGGAATATCTTTATCTACACTATCTATTTCGGAACGCAAAAAGTGCTTGCCGGCGACCCAATTCAATAGATTGTCATGGTTGATCTTTGTTTCATCTACATCAATGGAAAACGCTTGCAATGCAGCACCGGTTGGAGTGCCTGCTAGTGTAATTTTGGTCGAACCGACTGTTACGTTGGCCGGTGTAACCAGTGCAACATCCTCTTTTGCATAAAACTCCCCGGTCAATGGATTAAAGCCAACGGAAGTATCGCCTGTTGCAACTGCCAAATCCGGTGCAAAGACTGAACCACCGTTAAACTCATGGCGAGTAACACTGCTATTCCCATAAACAAACTGATTTGAGGCGGTTGTATAGGTATATGAACCCAGTGCCATTGAATTTACTGCATCCACCTTCTGCGATGCATTATATCCAGCAGAGTCTCCGATAAATATATTACCTGTGCCGGTGGTGTTATTCCATCCGGTAGCTGCTCCAATTCCAATATTGCCCCATCCTGTCGTGTTGCTATATAAAGAAGCGTACCCTAAACCTAAATTATAAAACCCAATTGTGTTTGACCTTAATGCAGATACTCCATTTGCCGTATTACCGTACCCGGTTGTATTTACAATCATAGATTGAGTTCCGATTGCGGAATTCCACGATCCGGTTGTATTAAGTTTTAATACTTGCCACCCAATTCCCATATTACTCGCCCCTGTCGTATTGCCGTTAAAAGCATCAGTTCCAACAATCGTATTATTACTCGCTTGGTTTGTGGTTCCATCCATTGTAAAGTTCCCGGCACCCTCACCGATAAAAACATTGTGTCCAATCGGTGTGGTGTTTGCGAAATTATGAATGAACGACTCCCCTTCTTTATAAATCACCCCTGTTGAAGCAGATGTAGTGTTAACCAATTCAATAGATTTGTCGCTCTTTGGGAATATCCGACCCGTTGTCGCATCCAGCCGCCATTGCACACTATCCTCAACCACCTCACCTTCCGGCCAGGGATATTTTAGAACAGTATCTCCGGTTGCAGACAAGGTCAATGCAAAGGTCGGCACCGTTACCAATGTATCCATATTTTTCATAACAACGGCAGAATCAAATTCAGAATAGCCACCGACATAAAGCGCATTAGGTGGTGCTGCCAACGGGCTGTACTCCGTATCCCTGTCGATATATAAAGCCACCCCAAATTGTGCAGCCATTATGTTCCCATTATCGACATGGTGCAATGTTCGTAATGTAGGGGTGCCTCCTGTGGTATCCCAAAGCGCAGCAGGGTAGTCAACACCAGCTACTGCCTGAGCCAATACTCCTGAAGTAGCTTTTAACATCCCCGTAATGTCATCATTAACTGTATCAATGTCAGGTTGTAGGTAATGCTGCCCACCCACATAGTTCAGTAAGTTGTCATGGTTGATCTTTGTTTCATCTACGTCAATACTAAATGACTCTAATGAAGCTGCTGTTGGAGTGCCACCTAGCGTTATTTTATTTGAGCCAGCGGTTACGTTAGCTGGGGTGATTGTAGGCTGTAATCCTGTCGGTGTGAAAGTAACCGTATTACCCGCTTCTGTTACGTTTAAATATGTACTACCCGAAAGCGTTACATCCGTTGATCCAGAAGTATTAGAGTGTAATACAGAAGTATTAGCACCACCAGCCGTTACACTTATATCACCTTCGTTTGTAATTGAGCCATCTACCTCCGTTGCTGTAACCGTTATATTTGGATGCGATCCTGTTACTACGTTAATCCCAGCCCCGTAAACTCTCGTAACGGTTGTATCTATCTTAATAGAATCATTCCGCACCCATTCATCCGTTCTGTCAGTTAGCATGGTTGTGTAATCCGCAAAAATAGAGTCCTGTAAATCCTCAGTACTTATAAACTGGACGAGCGAATCTCCGTACTCTATAACTAACACCATTAATGAATCTACAAGAGTAGTTGAAATTATGTCCGTTATCATTAGCGAATCCGTTATAATCGTTCCTAATGAGTCTAAATCGTAAACCGACAAATACATAACGGAGTCAGCGGGTCTCCACATTACAAACTTCAGCCCCCGATTAGCGTTTTGCTTAATCCCTTTGTACTTGATAATCCCGTCAATTAACAAGGAATCATCAGCGGTTAAAGACTCAAGATAAGTACCATCATGCTCGGTTACGTGCTGCCACAATCCAGCATCCCCTAATAGGATAGTATCTGCATTTAAGAATACCGTATCCGTAGCTGATCTCTGGTAGTATAATTCACCACCCCTATAAAGATCAACAGTATCCACCTTGATGTTCCATTGTGAAAACCCTGAAAGGCTCAGGAAAATAAATAAAAATAATAGTATCTTTTTCATGTTATATGGTTTTATTCTTCTACTGCTATCCAGTCTATTGTTGCATCCTCAATGGCGGTTATGGCGAAGTAAGAAGTCGTGTGAGCGTTTACATTGTACGCTACCCAGTTCCCGTTATCATCGTAACATCTTACCGTTAATCCGTAGTTAATACCTACAAATGGAGTTGTAAAGGTTACCACCTTATTTACCATTCCTGTCAAGACCTCATCACCAGCATTGATGATCGAGTTACTTGCATTTCCACAATTACAATTCACTTCTTTGTATCCTCCCTTTTTGATGACAATCCACTCTACAAATTGGATGTCTAGTTTTGCGTATGCCCCTCCTAAATCTGAAAACCACTCTGGATCTCTTAATCTTACCTCTAAAGGTGTCATGCAGTCTGCAAGCAGATCCGTTACGTTCACGTTGTCTATCATCGGTAAGGTCATCAACGAATCCAGCATAAATTCAGGAGTGAGTAAGTTATATAAATTCAACACCTTCTGAGTGGTCTGCTTTTGTTTCAGTAATATTCCGTCAATCTTCTCCCCTTCTTCTTCTCTTATATAGTCTGGTGTCTTGTATGAGTTATCAATATATAAATACTGATGAAACGAAGCAGGAATGTTATTTAACTGCTCATCATCCCAGAACTCCACTTTAATGTAATCCGTTACTGCACTAACAACCATAAACACATCTGAGTAATAGTCTACATCAGGAGTCGGGAACTCGTCTGTGATCCTTACGTAGTATTCCCCATAAGGCAATGCAGTAGCGAAGTCTGCATTAGCTACATAGTTTATATAATCATAAGTCGATCCCGTTGTGATAGTCAAGTGAGTAGCTGGGGTTGCAGTCTTTGCCAGAGTGCCATCAGATACCTTGTAGATTCTAAACAGTATATTAGCAACCACTCCAGTGGATGTAGCCCTACGGATAGTAAACGGCAGAAGTCTTAAAGTAGAACACACCAACCTTAACTGCTTACGAGTGATCTGCTGGTCATCCCTGTATCTGTACTGCTCGCTTACGGCATCGTAGAATGGTACTATCGTGTTTAGGTTCTTCATAATTCGTATAATAAACTAACTGTCACCCAGTCTGATTCTGTATCTATTTCCATCACATCCACTTCTCCGTTTCCTAAATGTGTAATTATGAGATCAGTTAAAGTTATATCTTCTTTCCTCTGGAACATTACTTTCTCTTGCTTCTTAGACCTTGTAACTGATAGAGCGGTTGTTACCGTTCCGACAATCCTAACATTAGTCAAAGCCAGTCCATATCTCCACCAATCCATCAAGTCGTTATCCCAATAAAGCTCACCATTTAGAACATCAGGATAAAGAGTTCCTAAAGTGCCACCTGGGTAATAGCCGTCTTTGTAAGAATCTCGCATCCAGATTATATTAGTAGGATCACAAGCCATTAACGCCCACCCGTTTTCATCTACTTGATCGGGGAATTTAACTACTAACTCTATATCTGTTGTTAGGATTTGTGCGTTATGTACTGTTTCTTTCCCAACGTCTACAATAGCTGAAGTGTATTCGATATACCCGTCTGATCCTTGTTGCTCTGCCCACTTCCATACTTCTTTCTCTGGAAAGTCTACCCCTGAAAATGAATACTTATCTAGAGAATCCCCACCGTTAGCATCTAGTGTATTATTAATCGTATAAGGATACGTGGCTGAAGTAAGATCCACTCCCGTTGAAGGACTCCCACCGTACGATAACCCTTCTTCAAAGTAGCTTAAATGCTCAATGATTAGATCAGTTCCGTCAATATACCAGTAGCAATTAAACACCTCTCGCATCATAGCAAAGAACTGTTCAAAGCTTAATCCATCGTTTTGATTAGATGAGTCCACCCCGTTAATGATAGCTTCTTTCGTGCAGATAATTAGATTCAATAACTTGTTAGCCGTTCCGCTTACAGGGTTATTTGGGGAGTCTGAAAAGAACTCAGATACAACAGTAAACGACTGACCAGCTTCTAGGAGCATTTGATTAAACACCCCATCATCCCCTGCGAGATCAATCAAAACTCTGGCTCTGGTTGCCACCGTGTATTCTTCGGTTATTACCGTACATCCTTTTTTGTAGAAATCCCCTACATCTACATTAGTGGCATCTGTTACGTTTGCGGTTACAGCAGGATAACCCGTGTCGTATATTCCATTCCCTTCTGTATAGCCAGTAAAAGGTAATTCTGAATGAAGCTGTACGTAGTCATCTGGTGGTGGGTCTATACGAGTCCAATTAGCATTGCCAGCCCCAGTAGGCTCATTACCCGCCCCTGCGGTATTCTCTAGTATACATTTATAATACTTACCACCGTCATTTCTACACCAGCCCCATGTTGTTTCTGATCCTAAAATAGCTCCATCATCATAAGCGAAACTTGTCTCTATATACTTTCTAGCCGTCAGCCAATCATCCAGAGTTTCACCTGGAGAGCATACTGAATTGTATCCATTAGGGTCAACCAGCTCGTTAAACATTACCCTTTTTACAGGCTCTGCTTCGTAGGTTACAATCTCATCAATATCCATTATTGTCTGAGGGTTGTACTTCACTCCCTTGTAACTTTCGTACCAGAGATAATCATCATCAGTAGTAGGGGTAAATGTAATCCCCTCCCCGTCTGCATCAACCTCGCAGTCTGATAATTTAACCAACCCTTCGTAGTAAACCCGTTTAGGAGTTACCCCATCAAATTCCATCAGCCACGTCCTAACTTTAATCTGCAAGGTAACAGAATCAGGGCCATCAATGTATCCCTTTAAAACATCATAAACACCAGCAGCATGAGAGCGAATGATCTTCCATGCAGTAGACTTATCCCGATAATATTTAGCGTTCTTCTCTCGCTTCCATGTGAACTTAACAAACTTAGCCAACTGAACTACCGTGTAATTAGAACCAGCATCGAAGCTTATCTCATGGACATATATTTTATTGTGACAGATCATATATATACTTTGCTGATATGGTTACCATTTCTGGTTATTATCATTGTATCCGTTACCGTTGTTTCACTCTGGGTTTTATCCTTTGTCATCTCCTGGTACATCTTCTTCTGGTACTTCGATTCCGTGACAACTACGGGCTTCACCGCAAACACATTCTCGAAGCTTTGATTATTCAAAGAGTCAAAAACAGTAGGTAGAATATCTGAATACTTATCCGTAGATGGTCTTGATATGATACCCATGTACTCACCAGCTTCAGCAGTTCCAACTTCTCCTAGATTAACTCCACCTTGTGCGTGTCTCTTGCCTCTTAATACAGATCCATCCTTGCCTAGCTTCTGGTGTCCACCTTTAGCGAAAGTCTGAGAAGATATGATTCCAATCTCGACAGCTCCAAGTGCCGCAGATACGAGAGCAAACAGCCAGCTAAGTGGACCGCCTTGTGCTAACGATCCAGTAACACCTAAAGCTGTATTAATAATAGCCTTTGTGATTGCCATGTTTTTCTCTGTCTTGGCTGCTTCTTTCTTTAACTTAGCTTCTTCTTTGGATCTTTTTTGGTCTAATAATAGCTTCCGAGAGTTGAACTCATTTTCATTAATTAACTTTTTCTTTAGGTTTTCATTTAGTAATCGTTCTTCATAACTATATCTTTCATTTATTCTATTTAGATCATCTTGCAATGCTCGTTGATTCGCCTGAGATACCATGTTCAATACTTCAATCATAGCACCCCCGAATAATTGAGCATAGCCATTTATCTCGACAAATGACTCTTGCCAAGCGTCAGGATCGACTACAACATCAGGATCAGTAAAGTCTCTATCAATCCCCGTAGCAGTTACAGTACCACTCCCTACTTTATCTAAGGTCTTTGGTAGTCCTGGAAATGCAGCACTCGTACCTAATGACTCTATCCTCGTTATCCTATCTTTCTTCTCTTGGGCAATTATAAGATCAGTATATTTACGGTAAATGTCTAATCTGGTTTGTCCTTTTTCTTCTTCAGTTAATCTTGCAAACTCCTTTGAATCTTCAACCAATTCTACTTCAGCTTCCCATAGTTCTTGAATAGTAAGTAGTCCGTGTTGTTTTTTGAACTTAAAGAAGTCTTCTTCAGCTTTCTTCCTTTCAGCTAATAGCTTAGCTATCCTCTTTTTTTCTTCTTCACTTACCTCAAAAACTATCTCATCACCTACCTTACCTGGAGCAACTGGACCAGGTACAAAGTCTTTCTTTTGATTTGATCCTGGAGCGAAACCACCCCCACCAAGCGGAAATGCAAACCGTTCAGCAGATAACTTTCTTTCTTCTGCGATCTCCTTTACTATCCGTAGCTCTTCTTTGATCTCAGCATTCCTATCCTTCAGAGCTGCTAAGTTTTGACCCTGAAGCCAAAGATTACGGTTGTTCTCCTCTATTATCGCTATTGAGCTTGCATTGTCTTTAAGTTCCTTTTGTAGCTTTATTATCTCTGCCCCTGCACCTCCTAGTATAACCGTTGCGGCATCATATAAATTCTTTAGGAACTTTTCAACTCCCTCGCTTTGTATGAACGAAGTCCATGCCTTAGTAGTCCTTTCCATTGAGGCGGCAAGGGTGTCATTCTTAATGGCAAATTCATTTGCTATTGATGTCGCCTTTATTCCTTCTGCGTTAGATAATTCCTGTGCTTCTGTTACTACGTCAATGTTTGTAGCTAAAGCGGAAAGGACTCCGATAGTTCTTTTCCCGTCTAATCCCATTTGATCAAAGGCTTTCGCCATTGCCATCATCCCTTTATTGTTATCTCCTAGTGCTGTAACAAATTGGACTATGGCTGCGTTAGCATCGGTCTGAAGGAGCCTTGAGAATGACTCAACTTCAAGTCCAGCGATCTTTGCAAACTTGCTGGTATTCTGAAACAACTTAACGATAACCTGTGAAAGAGCGGTAGAAGAAACCTCTGATGTCTGTCCTAACTGATCCAAAGCAGAGCCAAGTCCTAATACATCAAATACACTTATCTTAGCCTGAGAAGCAATACCACCTAATCGTTTGGTGAACTCCACTAAGAATCCTTCAGATGCAGTTGATGCCATCCCCAATGAGTTGATAGCAGAGCCGATCTTAATCATTGACTCCTCTAGCCCGAACTCATCCTTCAGGTCAAATAGCTCAGTAAGCTTCCCGATTACCCTTGTGGCTTCTTCTACATCTCCTAATTCCCTTCCTAATGCAACCCCAATCTGATCGGCTGCACGAACAAACCCTAATATATTTTCAGAGCCTTGAATACCTAATTTACCAGCAACAAAAGATAAGTCCAAAAGCTCCTTCTGTGAAGTTCTGGTGTTTATCTTTAATAGTTCCTTGTTTAGTTTATGTACTTCTTTCCACGTTAATCCTGTGGTCTTTCTTACATCAGCCATTGCATCTGACAACTCAGCGTGTAGATTAATCCACCTTCTGAGTCCAGCAATAGCACCAACAATAGCAGCCATCACAGCTATGTATCCAGCCTTTAACCCTCCTAATGTCTTTGTGTAATTCCCTACATTCCTTTGATGCCTTCCGATCAGGGCATCGTATCTCTTTAGCTTGGTAGTATTTGCTGCTATCTGTTTGGCATATGCCTTCTCTGCCCTTCTCCCTTTGTCTGTTGATAAATCTAACCGCTTACGGGCTGCAACCATAGCGTTAGTCTTGGTCATCAAATCCTGTATAGATTTGACCTCCATGTTCAATGCCTTACGAAGCTCTTTCTCTTTGAAGATTTCCCGATCCATCTGCTTTGCCCTTGCAGCACCCTCACGGTTCATCTCCTTCTTCTCTTGGGCTAGACGCTCAATAGCATCCTTAGTCTGCTTCATTGCAGCGGTAGTCTTCTTGTGCCGTGCAGCTAATTCTTCAGCAGCTTGTAATTCTTCCCGTGTGGCTTTGGTTTTCTTCTGGATAGCAGTTGCAAGTTTAATCTCATCCTTTGCATTCTGCTTGAGAATCTTGGATAGCTTTAAAAGTTCAGCTTGTAACTTCTCTACTTCTGCTATATCTGAATGGAAAATCGGGGGCATAAAAAAGGTATTTATGTAATATAAACAATTTCAGAGTAAAAGTAAAGGGGTTTAGGTGTTTTTATTTTCCTTAATATAGTGCAACAAAGCATAGAACTCTTTAACTGTTAGTTTCTTGATCTCTCTAGTGGAGTGTTTTTCCAGGATAATACATAGCTTCTCAAAGTCACGCTCTATTTTAAGCTCTACTGAAGCATCCCCCATGAACTCTTTAGGCTTCAACTGGCTAATGAAATACTTCTCTGACTTCTTGATCTCATCCGTGCGGTCAATGTCATCAATAACCGATTGTGTAAGAAGGTAAATGTGTTTCTTGAGGTGGGCTTGGTGGACTTTCTCTCCAGCGTTGTTATAAACGTCAGGATATAGAATAGAAATTTGAGTTACAATGTGAGCTGATACTTCAGATGTTTTTTTTTTAACTCCTTTTGGGTGATCCCAATTTTCCCTATCTCGTTGACAATCCACTTTAACCCTGATTCGGAGTAGTCTTCTATTCTTACCCCGTTGATGGAATGAACCAGACAGGCGAAGGCTAACTGAGATACATTGATCTCGTTTGCGGTCATGTGGAATAACTGCCTTAGATTGTTGACTTGAGTAATGGCTTCCTGCTTCTTCTCGTTCTCTATCAGGACAAATAAAGCATTAAGGTGTTTCTCTGCGAAGTCATTTAAAGAACTTCCGATTGAACCTTCTAAAAGCAAATACTTGTTAAACCTGTAATAGTTATCTGCTGGTAGGCATTCAGGATCATCGTACAGGGTTACAGACTTACTTCCTTTTTTTATCGTTTCCATTTAGCTATCTGGTTTGGATAAGTAGTCTTGATATGCTTCTTCGTGGCATTCGCAACCGCACTCACCTTTACATGGAACCTCGCATTCATCCGTACAAGTGCATTGGAGTCCGTTATATTCTGTTGTTATCTGTTCCATTACTTAAACTTATAGTAACACATAATACATACTTTGTTATTTATGCAGTTCTCTTGTTGGCATGAGGGACATATAATGGTATCCTTTCTTTTCATGTGTCGCCTAATAGAGTTAAGTACATTTGCCTTGAAATGCTCTAGCATCCCAGTATATTGACCATTCGGATATGAATGTGTACTTATTCCTTTATCAGCTTCCCTTAATTCGTAATCTAATTTCTTTATAAGCTCCAGAATTTCATCTTTATCTAGTCTATCATAACCAGAATAGTATTCAGATAACCAATACCGCATCCTTCTGTAATCATTAAGCACTATGTGTTTAACCTTCATTTCTTATTCTTGTTTATTAACCAAATAAAACATCCAGTCCATACTAGCATACAAAAGCAGAACACTAGAAACAAAGGTGCAAGCTCAATTACATACTTGGGAAAGCTTTCCATAGATTCCTTTTTTTGTTAACCGATGTAACAAGCGATAGCACTCCATAATGTCTGGGTCAATCTTTAACGCTTCGTGGAGGTGGTTGATAGCCTTACGCATCCTTTTAAGATGAATGTAACACTTCGCCATTGATAGATGAATGTCGGCTCTGGTTTCTGGATTAGGATAAGAATCACACACCTCACTAAAGTAGAAGATAGCTAATTCGTATTTACATCTAGCTATGTACTCCTTGCCTAAATAGTAAAGCTCACGAGGAGCGTTAGGGTTGCTTTTAAGGAACTTCTTTAATATTCTTATACCCCTATCCCTATCGTTGTTAAAACTCCACCCTTCGTTAGTTGATGTAATTTCTACATTGATATGTCCGTCAGCTTGTCTGTTGATATAGTTATGTGCTGCACCCTTCCAGTAGATTCTAGTTAGATCATTCTTATACACTCTCGCTTGGACCGCCAGAGCTTCTTCTGTCCTGGTGTGGCAGGTGTAAACTTCTCCTTTGTGCTTCTTGATGTATTCCCTTATGAAATCAATAGTTCCAGGAGTTACATACTCATCAGCATCAACCGTAAAGATCCAATCAGATGTACAATAACTGATAGCCTTATTCCTTGCTTCAGCAAAGTCATCCCGCCACTTGTCGTAGTAAACAAGGGCTTGGTTTTTAATACATATATCGGGGGTGGAATCTACTGAACCCGTATCCAGAACGATAATCTCATCCGCATCTTGGATACTTTTAAGGCATCTTTCGATTACCTTAGATTCATTCTTTACAATTAAAACTGCTGCTAAACTGATGGTGGTGCTACGTATGTGCATTGCTCTGTTACTTGAAGTTCACCCTCGAAACGAAAACCGAACTTTGGCAAATATACATATTCTCCCTGATCTTTTATCGTGTAGGTTTTAAACAAGTCCTCAACCTTCTGACTATAAACATTTTGTAGGTTAAAAAAACCTTTCACTCCAGGAATCTTTCTGCTTAGAATCTCCACTATCTCATCCTTTACCGTTTGAAGGGTGTATCTCCAGTCTACTGATGAATCACTATTGTCGAATAATAGCTTCTGAATGTCCCCGTAAACCACCAGAGCGATGTTCTGCTTGATGAATGAATACCTCCAACGGGAGATAGCTTCCTCCGCGTCAGGAGCCGTGTACTGAATCGGGTCATCTACATCAATAAATCCGTAGCCATTCCATTGATCGTTAGCTAAAAGGTCGATCCAATCTTTAGTATTGGTCTGATAAATGCCTGGATAAACCCTCTCGTCAGAATCTACCCTGTGCTGCACTTGACCATAGAAGGTAATAGGTAAGGTGATATTATCGTTTAAAGCCGTTACAATGCCCTTAATAGCCCTGTTTAGGTTGGTTTCCGTGCCTACTGTAAAGGCTAATGTCGGTGAGGGATTCTTTTGGCTCATAGTATTGCATTTAACTTTTTAGATGCTAACGGTGATACTAGCTTTTGAAGTATCTTAGTGTTCGCTTTAGTCAATCCAAACAGGTCGTTATATCTTTTATCTAGCCATTGGGAATACGTAGTGTTCGGAGAACCCAATTCGATCCTGTCCTCCAGATATACAATAGCGAAGTTTTGATGATAGTTTTTAGTATCCTCCAAGTCCACAAAGGAGATTTGCAACCCTTTGCGTCTCCTGGATTTCTTTGTGCTGTTGGCGTACCTTCCGATCTTGGCATTCTTCGCTGTCTTTCCTTTTAGCTGTTGACCTACATTCATCTTTATAATCTCGGAGTCTACTTCTTTTAGCGAGGCATTAAGAATATTGGGCAGTTCTTTGATTGCTACCTCTATCCTCTTTTGCATCGCTTCTAGTTCCTCGATCATAGTAGAAATTATTTACTCTTTTCACTCTCTTAGTGGAAAATTATATCGAACTCATCCTAATGCTTTTGTTGTTCGTCTGTCTGAAACAAGGAGAGTTAAATTCACTCATATCAAAATCAACTGCATCTATCTCTCTCTTTAACTCAGTTTCCAAGCCGTAGAAGTTGGTGTCTATTACTCCCTTTAGCTCGAAAGCCATATCTTTCTTCAGCGTCTCCGAGATTCTATTTACCCTATTCGAGTACATTATCTTCCTTGCGACAAACACCGCCATGAACTTCATTACAAGCTGCGTAAAGCGTTCCTTTTCGGTAACTAAAATATCTGTTATGTCACACAGCACGGAGATATTAAGATTCAATCCAAAGTTGCCCACTTGAGGATATGAAGTATCTTCGATGTCCCACATCAGGTGTCCGTTTAAACTTGCTGCCTCAACAGAGATCGGTTCTACTTTTGCGAACTTGTTGTATATATTATAGGAGTACTTGTTATATACGTCTTGATTACAATTCTCGCAAGGGCTTTTAGTGTAGTCCCATTGCTTTTCGATTGATTGTCCTGTAATGTCATCTTCATAGTAGCCGATGAAATAAGATCCACCAGAGTCTACCTGATTAGCTACCGTAGTTTGGTCTATATCCGAGTAGTATAACATGGTATCTGTAAGGGCTACCCATTGAAACGCTTTAGCCGTTTTAGTGGTGCTTACGTTCTGAGTATAAACAGGGTCTATCTGTGAAGAATGAAAGACGTAGATAGTTAGATCGGTTTGATTCTGGGTAAACTGCAAGCCTAGATAGTTTAATTTAACTGCTATCCCGTTGAACTTACCAGGGGTTACCTTCAATCCTACGAATCTACCTTCGTTGATAACTGTTGAACTCATAGACCCAGCACCCTCAAAGATCATCACCTGATCCCATAGTGCTTTAGTCGATTTAGTTAGTTTCTTTTTGCTTAACACAGCTTCAATAGCCATGACCCCCACTTGCTTGTTTGTGTCCAATAGGTACTGCTCCAGTAATGACCTCCACCACGTAGGGTTAGAAGCGGGTGTTTTACCTGTGTTTGCTGCTGCTAGTGAGATGTAAGCCGTTCCACTAGAGATTACCTTATCACCAGCTCCGTAAGTCGTACCACCAGCGTATGCAGCTATTCCCATATTGTCAAAGTCCTCGCAGATGGCATCCATGTTCTCTATCGACAAGAACGGGTACTGATCTTGGAAGTACAGCCCTGAATCTGTCGTAGTCGTTGCCGATGTCAGACTAGGATAGTCTGGATTGCTTGGGGTTCTCCACCCTACTAGGTTGGCGAAAGCGGTCTGGATTTTGGTTACATCGTACATCATCTGTGAAAGATACTTATAACTTGTGAAAAATGCTTACTTATGAGTGCTTATTGTCCTTAACACTTAAAATAAAAGGACACCCCCCGAAGGGGATGCCCAGTTAGGATCAAGTCTTTGAAAGACCTGCTTTGTAGATAGTGCCAGGAAGTGTTGTCGAGTCACTATTATAGGCTCCGATAAATGAATAATCAAAACTGAAGTTGAAGTTTTCAATCATTGAAGCTTCAAAGCCGTTTCCAGCTTCGGTAGAATTATCACCGCAAGTGCTTTGATAGAGTAATCCTACTTCGATCCCAAGTAAAGGAAGGAAGATGGTCGACCACTCTTTTCCAGCGGTTGATGTGTTGCCCATCCTTGAGTCAGGATCAATCCATGTGAGGAAACCTAAAGAGCCAGTAGGCATTGCGAATACTGTTGCAAAGTCTCCAGCAGCTACGGTTACCCGATTGCTATAATGGAATGAATATCCCATGAACTCATAAGAGTAATTCTCAGCGTTTGCCGATCCTTGATTAGAAAGATGACGTACTAAGGTATTCACTCTTGGTGAGCCTACGATGTTATAACCACCATAAAGATCATTCGTGGTCATAATAGCCTCCAGCTCATTGAAGAACTGCTCACGGTCTGCGAAAGGAACTACCATCGTGTCAGAAGCAACTGCATAAGGATTGTCCTCTGCATTGTTGACGGCTGCTTTGTCGGTGTTCAAATCGGTATAGGCTAAAGTGTCAAGCTCTGCCAGGAGATGCAACTGCATATCCCAAATCTTCTTATTAAAGTCATCTTGATACTTAATGTAGTTATCTCCGTACTGAGAAGGAACCATGTGGAATCCTACTGCCTTAGTTGCCCAAGTCGGGGTAACATAAGCGGAAACATTAGAGTTAGTCAGACCAGTACAGCTTCTAGTTGTAGTAGTTGTAAAGGTCTTTTTGTTAATCACAGGTATAGTTACCGCATGATCTTCAGCCATCTTTGCTTTCTCAAGCTCGGCTGCATTAACGAGGTTAGGAGTGTCTTTCATGTAAGCATCCAAAGCCCCATAAACTGATGGACGATGTTCGTAATAGTCCATTGATTGGTCTGCGTATTTCGCTCTGTAGGAGTCCAATACTGTTGCTGCTAAATAAGCCATTTTATTATTAGATTAAAGGTTCATAGTTGACAGGGGCTTCGCCTAACCTTACTGCATTTCTTTAGTGTACTTCGCAAACACAGCCTTATATTCATCCGATTGAGGTTTCATATCAGGGAAGTTTGTACGCAAGTACGTTGTTAATTTAAGCGGGGTGTTCACGGTAGATGGAACTTCGACAGTTACAGGGGTATCGTCTTTGCCTTTACCTTCTCCCTTCGTTCCTAATCCTGGCTGTTGTTTGCCATTGTCAAGAATAGGTTTCAATTTAGATTGTAAAAGCTCTAACGGAGTGACAACTGCGGCATCTGTGCCACGCATCACCTCTCCTTCTGTGTTCTTAAAGACTAACTTCCCGTCATCATTGAAGTCGGCTATCGAAACCAAGTCCTCCAATACTTTATTAACGAAAGGCTCACGGACTTCGTCATTGATGATCTCTTTAGGTAGAAATTTAAAACCTACCATAGAATGATTCAGCTCTGATTTGATCCGTGTCTTCTTAAACTCTGTGCGTTCCTTCTTTACTCCTTCTTCCCAATCAGCCTTAGATGTCTTATGTAGCTTCTCCAACCGTTTCACTTCTCCTTGTAAATCGGTTATCTTTTCCTTTGCTACTTCATCAATCTTACCGTCCTTGAGTTTTACCTCAAGTTCAACAAGTTTCTCCTTAGTTGATGAGAGTTCATCTGATGCAGTCTTGAGCTTCGTGGCTTCATCTTTGATCCATTTATAACCCTTCATTCCGTCAGGTTTCTTAGTGCCTACGATCCCCTCAAAGTCCGCTTCATAACGAGAATGTAAATCCCCGATCAATGGTTTGATTCCTTTTTCGATTTCTTGCTCCTTGAAATTAGCCAGGAAAGTGGCTTCTTCATCGGCAGTTCTCACCACGAGATCCGCTTCAGGGTTCTTTTCAAATAATTCTATTACTGCTTCTTTTTTCATACGTCTCCTGTATGTTCGTTTATACTAAAATTTCCTCAAGTAAAGTTTCACATAGCCATAGATAACGTTTACTCCCGTTCCAGCCTGTGATACATAGATTCTCATATACTTACCCAGATCACCCGTAACACTCTGTCCTAGTATCGTTGTATCAGTTGAGATCGTGTAAGTCTGTAAGGTTGTCCAGTTCGTATTGTCGTTACTCGTTTGAACCGTTACCGTGTTAGTTGCCGTTCCTGATGTCTCTGTACCTGTGATCTGATAAGAATACGCATAGACCCCGTTAAGCGATCTAGGATAGACTCCAGAGTAGGTATCTGTATTGGTCAATGTTTCTGCATCAATTACAGTATAGACGGCTGGTGCTGGAAAGTAAAACAACTCAACTTCAGGATAAATCTGGAAGTAAGTCTTTTGCTTAGTTGTTTCAGCCGTTCCTGTTTGTAAAGCATAGACCCTTAGATAAGGATACAGAAGCCCAGTTACGCTTGTTGCTGTCGCATATCCAGAGGCATTCGCTATCGTTTGGATTGTATCTAAGTCCACCCAATTAGATCCGTCTAAAGACCCTTGAATGTAACTTACAGTTGAAGCTCCTGTACCAGCAATCTTTACTGATGCGTGTTGAATAGCATAGCCGTAAGGCGTTAGAATCGGTTGAGGATACTGCATTGACGCTGTATCATCTCCCGTGAGTGTGTCATAAGCTGCCGAATACCAGGCAGCATTGTTCTGCGAGTAGGACATTACAGCCATGAGCAAACCTACCATGATAATTGTTACTCTTTTCATTTTGTTTAAATTTAATTTGTTCATATATATAATTCCCTACTTAAAGGCTCGTTTATGCTGGCTCTAAAAATCCAGCGTCTGTTAATGGTTTCAGTATTTGTTGGTTATTAATTATTCATTTAATGTAAGGCTGTCCATGTCGGTGTTGTAGTCCCGGCATTACAGTATAATGTTCCGTTATCCAGTTGGAATACGAGCATTCCAAGTGTAGCTGTTGATCCGAGTCCTACCGTATCCCCCACAATAGTCTGAAGCGTTGATGCTGTCACCGCCCCTGTATTGGATACTACAAGTTTATCAACACCTCCTACCCGTAACGCCATTAGTTCATTAGTACTTCCCCCTGCTTGTGTTTCAAGTGCATCAAGTAATATTCCTATGTAGTTACCGCTCGCTTTATTTACCCTGCCCTTAATTCTCATTATCGCTTGCTCGTCTGTTCCTGTTAGCTCCCAATTTGTGCCTGGATACCCAAAGTCAAAAGCAGCGGGCATACCAGTAAGAACGTCTGATTGATACTTAAAAGTAAGCCTATCTGCTTGTATGGTTATATCATTGTCAGACTTGTATGTATAATCTAATACAGATACCATTTCTGTTCCTGTTGTGGTATAAATATTTTCAACATAAAGGTCTTTGTCAAAAGAATAACCTTTCCCTTGCGTACTTGTAAACTCCCAAATCGAATTAGTTGGGGTCTGGTCAGGGTCTAAGGTTAATGTAAGCGTTTCCGTAACATCATCTCCAACATCACTGTCCGCATCGCCTATCAGTTGAAGGACTGGTAATGTCTCATCTGGTGCAGCAAAGCCTACTGTAACCGTATCATAAGCAGTTACTTTATAGAATACCGAATCAGCAGCACCACTAATAGCTGAAGATACTGTGCGGTAAACAACCCCGCCTGCTATTGTTAATACCGAGTCTGGAGAGCCGTCATTTGTTAATCCTTTTGCGGTTATAGTAGATGAAAAGGTGGCTGCTCCTGTAATATTAAGACTAGTACCGTCAATCGCCCCTGCATATAAAGCTTGTGTTCCCGTTCCCTGTGCTGACCCAAGGGTAAATGAAGTTTCATCCACTACCATCACATCTGCACCACCTTGCATTATAGTTCCAGTATTTCTATCTGCCCATCCCATGTATAGTCTTCCGGCAGAACCATTATTCGCACTTTGGAAGTACCACATAGGAGCTTGATCATCGGCTGCATCTAGGTCGTTAAGAACTAGCTGTCGCGTTCCGTCTGTGCTTAAAGTAACCAACCCTACACTTGAGCTTGCAGCAGCATCATAGAAATGCGATCCTGTTCCAGGTACACTTAATTGATTAGCTAACAATATACTTGTAGCAGCATCCCACTTCAAGTTAGTCTCGCTTGATGGCTTCCATGTTTGTGTAGCGTGATCCCAATATGTCATCTGACCCTCAGCCGTTCCTACATCCATCGAAGCACCACCAACCCCAAATGCGACCCATGCTGATCCGTTGTAATACTTGACTGTGTTAGTAGCAGCATCATAGTAGATTGTTCCCTCTAAGGAGAAAGGTACAGTCATAGGAGTTAATCGCACAATCGGATCTGCTTCAACTTGTACCACTCCTGTCTGTGCAAATACCCCTACTGAGAGGAGCAGTATTGCGATTGTGATTAGTTTCTTCACCGTGGTCTTACTTTTAAGGTGTACCATGCGTTAACGATTATCGTTTCGGTTGCAGTTACATCTACATACATCCTGTATTTATATCCTGGCATATAAGCCCCTTGCCATGCCGTCTCGCCCGATACCGAGTTTAAAGTTATGGCAGAGAATCCAGGAGCAGCGATCCAGCTTGATCCGTTGTTTCCCGTTGTCTGCAAGGTTACAGTAGTTGTAGAAGTTGTCGTACTAGCCCATGACATATTCAGGAAATACGTATAATCAGCCGAAGTGGTTAATATGTAACCTGTATCCGCTGTTATGGTGTCTGCTGTCACTAACTGGTCATAGTGCAGTCTTGCTCCCGATTGAGCTAACCCAAAGAATGGGAGCATGATTAAAATAAGAATTAGCTTTTTCATTTTGTTTTCTTTAATGGTTTACCTGGTTTCAATGCCAGATCATCTGTTTCGATGGGTACTGGCTTAATCGTTGGGTCGTGGAGGATCACTAACTCAGTCCATCCACAAGCCGATTGTGATTCTGGATTCCTCATCTGCTGAAAGTCCTTCTTGCTTACAATCACTTTTCTCTTTTGTTCCTCATAGACCTTCTCCTTTGCCCTATGAATTTTAAACGTCAATAGTAAATGGTACGAATCAAGCTCTGTCTCCTTGAGGCTGTAATTCGGATTTTTGTTGCATTGCATACTCTTGAATTTTTAGGTTTATATTGGTAATCTTCTGCTCAAAGTTGTTTGGGATGAAGTCAATCATATCACCAAACTGAAGCTCAAACATTCTTATGTATTTCAATAGGTTGATCTTTATTCTAATGTCAATCGGGTCGAGAACATCCTTCATCTCCATTACCTCCTGAGTTGTTAATTCAGGGAACGGATCTAAATGTTTGTATATCTCTGCCCTCTCTCTGTCTTTCTTTCTATGCTTAAAGGCTACATCGTTGATCTTCTCATTCATAGTGTCAAGGATTAAACTATTAACCCCTTTCTCCTTTGCGTTTGAATAAGCCTCCATTAATGCTTCGGCAGTCTCCAGGTAGAAGTCCTCACCGAAGTCTATTAAGCACTCGGTAAAGAAGATGTCATACCTTAACCTTGCCAATGTAGAGTAAGTCCAGCACATGATCTGCTGGTAGTTCCTAGCTATATTCATCAGCACTTCTTCCCTGCTCTTGAAAGCTGCCTCTACTTGCTTTTCGTTTACCGCTTCATTCTCTAACAACTCACCACTTGCACCCACGCTTGAGGTGTATATGTCTAGTTCTAAGCGAGTGGTTTCTTCTACCGAGTACTGACAAGCTTCGATCTCTGCTGGCACTACCTGAACAGGGTTTGCCATCATATCAGCCTGACCCGTTAGCGGAGGCGGTACTGTCATAAACGATCCAGCACCCATTAAACCTTTACCCTTGTGTGTTGTTGCCTTCTCTTGCCCTTCCCACCACGTGGGCTTATCTTCACTCTCATTGTCTTGCTCTATCTCATAAGTGATGTAGATAGGATAGGCTGCGTGCATATCTAAGAGTTTCTTGCTTGTCTTAAAGAACAACAGCCAGTCTAAATCCCCTAACGAGTCTGTGATAGGGCTTCGCTTGTTGATGTAGTTTCCATCTTGTAGCTTATCACTCCAGAACATCCTAGCGGGACAGTATCCTAATCCGTGTTGAACATCTGCCAACAAAGCACCTTTCTTTCGGTCTTCGTATTCATACTTTCGCATGGAAATCGAATCATAAACTAACAAGACTATATTACCTTCAGAGTCCTTATGCTTGAAGATGATGTACTCCATGTCGTTCACCTCATCAACCTTCATATCAATGATCTCACTCGGTTGGATGAAGTAAAAGTACGGCTCTGGTCTGTCTGTTAGCTGAATCTCTGGAAGGTCTACCACCACAACCGAATCTATTGAGGTCTTTAAAGCTGACCAGGATTCCACTTGCCACAGGTGCTTAGTGTTTAAGCTCTTTAGATACAAGGTGAAATCACTCTCGTACTCATCCGAAGCAAACACATACTTTTCTACATAGTCCTTAGCGTACCAAACCCTTTCAAGAGCCATGAAGATGTCCTTAGTAAGCTCGTTAGTTGCTAAAGGGTAACTCATCATTGACTCAACACGATTCTTCTTATCTGCTGGCAGTAACTCTGAGATCCACATAAAGAACGTATCTACATACCGAGAGGCATGAAGCTTCTTCAGTATAACATCTGAATGAAACGACAGCCTCCTATGGTGTAGCTCTGATGCTTCTAGCTCCCTCTTATGTTGTGGGTTCTGAAGTAGATCGCTTATTTGTTGATCGTTTAAGTTCATTTGTCCCAGTATCAAATATGTATTCATCTCCAACGAGTTCCCAAACCTCATTCTTCGGGTGGCTCTCTTGCCATTGAAGGATTCTCTGGGCATATTGCAAATCTACTGTCTGCTCTGTACCACTAACAGAACCCCTCATCAGAATTTTCTTCTTAGCCATTACCAATCGGTTAAAGGGTTGAAGTTTGCAGTCGGGTCTGTGATAGTAAGATAGTCGCTCCAATTCTCAGGCATTGAGAACTCCATCATGTGTTCGTCAAGTGCGTTGAATCCGCCAATCTTCTTATCAGAGATCCAGTACTCACTAACTGGGAATCCTTCAACAAGTATCCCTGTTGCAGCGTCTACCGTGTGAATCAAGTAGCCATCTTCATTTACAAAGATAACCTCAAGGTCAGGCTCACACATCAGTTCTTTCATACTCCTTATCGTAGCTACTGGGAATGTACGTAAGGTAAAGGAGAACTTAGTTGGCTCTGATCCAACTACCTTCGGGATGCCGTTTCTAACTTCGTTTCCTGATCCTACTGTGATGATAGCTCCAAATTCAATTACTGGATTATCAATCAACGGGGTAGGTACAGCGTGAGTGTCATCGGCAGCAGCAAACAAGTTAGTCCACGTTAAAGCCAGGATGGCAGTGGCAACGTCTGCTATGTCAATGCTTCGGGCAAATACCATCTTCTGGATCTGACCGACATTCTCTGGACAAGTGATAGCGGTAATGTTGCTAATAGATGTCGCTGTGGGGCAAGTGCAAGTTAAGCTCATATCAAATATGTTTAAGGTTTGATACAATATAACCTAAATCGCCTTGCTTGTAAAGTGTTATTTTATATTCTATTAAGTATGAAAGGGTTGTGGGATTTTAGAGCAGTCCTGTGTTTACATTTTAATCCTGAAAATAAAGGCTAATGTTTACAGATAGAAACAAAATGCGGTGTTTTGTTCCTACATAGAAACAAAAAAGCAGGGAGTTACCCCTGCCCCTGCTTACGGCTTTTATTTGACAGAGGTCATCCCCTCATGTCTTTCAAAGGTTTCAGCAAGTATCCTAGTAATGTAAATACACATAGTCCGATCCACCACGAGAATAGCACGGTGAAGATCATAGGTGAGAATAAGACTGCGATGCTAACTAAAAACAGGTCTTTCTTTTTCATTTGGTATA
>Ga0222658_1000465_pt1 | contig 21923 bp, 30 predicted proteins | sample AntAcemetagen476_FD_179830 | JGI IMG/M metagenome (GOLD analysis project Ga0222658, IMG submission 179830) | Saline water microbial communities from Ace Lake, Antarctica - #476 | ecosystem: Environmental > Aquatic > Non-marine Saline and Alkaline > Saline | place: Antarctica: Ace Lake... | reverse complement strand
AAAATATTATAGAAAGACGCCTTTAGAAAAAATACCCTGGCAAAAGACACAGGCTGATTATTTTACTAAATTAATAGATAGCGATAGAATTAAAATAGGTACTGCTTTAGACCTGGGTTGTGGTACCGGAATGAAGTCAATTTATCTGGCTCAAAAAGGATTTAAAGTAATTGGCATTGATATTTCTAAAACAGCTATTAAAATTGCTAAGGAGAATGCCTTGAAGGCAGGTGTTGAAATAGATTTTTTAGTAGCCGATGCAACAGATTTAAGTTTTTTAAGAGATAAAATATTTGATTTTATTTTAGACTGGGCTAATCTTCATGGGATTCCTCAAAACAAGAGAAAAGAATATGTCCGTGAGGTGACAAAACATATTAAACAAGGCGGATTATTGCTTCTAAGGTGTTTTGCTAGAAAAGATAAAGACAGAAATTCTGTTCAGCGAGAGATGGGAAGAATTTATTCTTTTTCAAGAGAAGATATCAAGAAATTGTATGGAGAATATTTTAAGATTTTAGAAATGAACAGAAGTAAACCTTTTATCACGAAGGTCAGAGAACCACCTGCTAGATATTTGGACGAATATTTATTAGAGAGATTATAACTAACCAGCCTCGCTAGAGAGATCGAGTTCCGTTAGAATTCTAGTACTTCAGACACCTTAAGCTAGCCCGAGACGGGTCAAAATATAATCATAAAAAATATAAAATATATTAAAGAAATAAATAGGAGGATGATAAAATTTTTACGTAAAAATTGGTTTTCATTTACAGTATTGACAGCAATAGTCATCTCTATTGTTTTAAAAAGAATTAATATTAATATTGTTTTATCTGAGGGAATGGTTGGGTTAATCGGCGGGTTAATTGGTGTCTATTCGGGTTTTTTACTTTCAATTATACACAATAATCGCAAAGAAAAAGCAGTTAGATACAAACAATTTAAAGCTTTAATAAATGAACTTATATATAATAATGGCTTATTAGAAGACTCAACAGATTATGAAGAATTTAGCGAATTGAAGACAGTCTTTTTTGAACAAGCATATACTTTGGCTCTTTTCGTGGGTCTACCTAGCGACTTACAGGAAGAAATTTATTCGGCGTATAAAGAAATTAATCTACTCAAACAGAAAGTTCCGGATTCTCGTTATGATTTTGACAGGGGAGAGCTTCGTTCTAAAATTCGATGTATTATAAAAAAAGTCAATCTTTATTTAAAAAAGTAAAAAAATAAAGTGCTCGAGACCCGTCGAAGCATTATAATTAAGATATACTTGGAAAACCTTACAAGGCTTGACCGTTTTACGGTTCTTGCTCGAGATCGCCAGCCAACTTGAGCTAGCCCGAGACGGGTCGAAAAAGATCATTTTCGTGAAAAAAATAAAATAATGTCTGCAGAAAAAAAAGAATGTAAATTTTGTGAATTACTAAAGAATAATTGTTTTAAAGAAGAAAATAGATTTATAACGGAAAATAAGTCTTGTATTGCGGTACTTGACCATAAGCCCCAACGCAAAGGCCACGTTTTAGTAATTTTAAAAAACCACAAAAAAGATTTATCAGACAAAAATCTATCAAATAAAGAATTAAAGAATTTCATTGGCATGATTCATAAAACGTGTAAACGCTTAAAGGAAAGGATGAGGGATGAAAATCAGGAATCACCAGATAAAATATATGTTTCTTCGCTCTGTGACGGTACAAAGCATTTGCATGCTCATCTTGTACCAAGATATCCTTATACCAGAGAAGATAAAGAATTTTATAAAAAATTGTATCCTGGAAAAAAAATAAAACCTGGTTTTTGGTATTTGGCTAAAGGAGAGCAAGACAAGAATAAACACACAAAGATTTTAAATAAAAAAGAGTTTAAGAAGCTATCTGATAAACTTAAGGATTGATTTCGATGCGCTCGAGATCGCTAGCCACCTTGAGCTAGCCCGAGGAGGGTAAGCTAAAAGCAAAAAGTAAGATCAGGAGTTTTATAAGGCAACAAAATAATTAATCATAAATTTATGAATAAGAAAAATTTAACAATTGGAATAGTTATAATAATAGCTATAGTAGGATTTATATTTATATTCAAAACATCATCAGAACCAGTAGTGTTGTTAAAAGACGGTGAGGTTACTGAAGAGGGTTTAAATAATATCGTTGATGCTAATAATGAATTTGCTTTTGATCTTTATTCAGAATATCAATCAGAAGATGGAAATATATTTTTCTCTCCACTTAGCATCTCATTGGTATTAGCTATGACATATGAAGGAGCAACAGGAGAAACAAAAGAGCAGATACAATCAGTGTTTCATTTTCCAGAAGATAATCTATTGATGAGATCTGCCTATGCTAATTTGAACAATGAAATAAATAAAGAAAATAATGAACATAAAGTTAGTATCGCTAATGCATTATGGGCAGAGCAAGATTTTACATTCTTAGATGAATATTATAATTTAATTAAACAATACTATGGTGGAGAGATGATGAATCTTGATTTTAAAAATAAGACTGGATTATCTCGTATTACAATCAATAATTGGGTTGAAGAAAAAACTAATGATAAAATTAAAAATTTGATTCCTCCTGGATCAGTAAACGAATCTACAAGATTAGTGCTTACTAATGCAATATATTTTAAGGGAGATTGGATAAAACAATTCAATGAAGACGAAACACAAAAAAGAGATTTCACACTTTCATCAGGAGATAAGATTAAAGTTGAGACTATGAAAAGAACAGGTGATAAGTCAAAATTTAAATATTCTGAGAATAAAGATTTACAAGTATTGGAAATGCCTTATTTGGGAAAAGAGTTATCTATGTTAATTCTTCTACCTAAAGATAGTGATATACAATCTTTAGAAAAATCTATTTCTGTTAAACAGTTTTCCAAATGGAACAAAGACTTAAAAGAAGAAAGAGTCAATATATATATTCCTAAATTTAAATTTGAAACTAAATATTTTATGGCTGATGATTTGAAAGATATGGGAATGCCGATTGCATTCTCTGATGACGCTGATTTTTCAGGTATGACAGGTAACAAAGATTTAAAAATTAGTCAAGTAATTCATCAGGCTTTTGTGGAAGTAAATGAAGAAGGAACAGAAGCTGCCGCTGCAACAGGGGGTATAATGGTTACTAATAGCATTGGTTCATCATCAAAACCTCGAATACCAATATTTAGAGCAGATCATCCATTTGTATTTATGATCAAGCAAAACAATACAGGGAGTATCTTGTTTATGGGAAGAGTCAGCAATCCAGAAGAATCATCGATTTAACAATAGACTGATTCTGCTCGAGACCCGTCGAAGCATTATAATTAAGATATACTTAGAAAACCTTACAGGGCTTGACCGTTTTACGGTTCTTAATCGAGACCGCCAGCCATCTTGAGCTAGCACGAGACGCGTCATAGTATGTGTAAAGTTTATATTTCCATATATTGATTTTTGTTAGAATAGATTAATATGAAAAGGATCAAGAATATTCTAGCCATTGGGGCACATCCAGACGATGTTGAATTTGGGTGTGGAGGCACACTCCTACTATTGAAGGAATTAGGACATAAGATTAATATTGTTGATTTAACTAGAGGAGAGAAGGTAAGTCGTGGAGCAGATAAAAGGATAGAAGAAGCCCAGAGAGGAAGTGAGGTTTTAGGCAGGTATTTTTTTATAAATTGCCTATAAAGATTATTGTAAATTCATTGAAAGATAAATTTAAATTATATAAATTAGTTGGTTTCTTAAAGAATACTTCAACAAGAGGATGGAAATATTATTTAAAAATTCATAATTAAGGAAATTTAATTATGAAAGACCCAAAAATATATTATGTGCACTGGACTTTGCCGCCATATCGAGCAATGACTATACCTCCATTTGGGATATTTGTTAAGAAGAAATATCAGAATAACAGGAGAATTTTGAACCATGATTTTGTGCATTGGAAACAATACCAAGAAATGGGTTTACTGAAGTTTTATTTTCAATATTTTAAGGAATTCACATTTTTTGGATACGATAAAATGCCCATGGAGATAGAAGCTAGATACGAGGAAGATAATTACGCTAAGGAACACTATTCGAAGATTTATCATAAATAAAAGTTGTAACATCGCCTTATCTCTTCAAGCGATTTAAGCTCTTTTGGAATAGAAGGTTTTTGGGTTTCGAATTAATATAATTTAGGTTATATGATAAGGTTTTAATGAGAAGAATTACACGATGAACACAGAAACTAACTGGCTTGATAAATTATCAGCATCAATAATAAACAATAAACATAATGGCCTAATTACGTTAGTTGCATAGTTCGCAAATTGATACTGCAGAGAATATTAAAAATATATTTGAAAAACGACTGTTGAACGGTTCTAGCCCGAGAACGCTAGAAGATTGAACTATCCTTTGATAGGCGCAAAAAAGAACTCAAGCTTAAGGGTTGGAAAAAAAAGACGAAGAAGAAGTGAGTAAATTTTGTTAGAAGATAGAGATTCTTCCCCTGCGGCTCAGAATGACAATGAGGAAATGACGCAATGAGATGCCTTAAAACAAGGGTTTGCGGGAGAATCTCGAAAAAATGACGCAATGAGCTTGAAAAAATGACGCAATGATGTTATTCTTGTATTATGAACAAAAGACAACAAAAAATAATAGAATTTGCAAAGGAAAACAGGTCTTTTAAAAATAAAGATTTGGTTATTTTTTTTAATGATGAATATTCCAGAGAAACGATAACTAGGGACCTATCCTTTTTATGCAAACAAAATATTTTAGACAAAAGTGGTGCTGGCGCTTTTGTGGCTTATTCTTTATCTGAAGCTTATGAAATTTTGAAGGAAGTCGATGTGGAAGAATATTTTCAAATTCCATATACAGAAAGAGAAATAAAAGAAAGTTTTAATTTAAAAATCTTTAAGGCCTTAGAAGGTGATATTTTCACCAAAGAAGAAAAAAAGAAACTAGACAGTCTGCATAGTGAATTTATAAAAAACTTTACAAAACATAATAGTCAAACTCTTATTAATAAAGAATTTGAGAGAATTATGATTGAATTTTCTTGGAAGTCTTCTGAAATAGAGGGAAACACTTATTCTCTTTTAAGCACGGAGGCTTTACTAAAAGAAAACATAAAAGAAGAAGGAAAAACAAAAGAGGAAACACAAATGATTTTGAATCATAAAGACGCCTTTAATGAAGCTATCCAAAATAAGCAAAGATTTTTAAAGTTAGATTATTCTGACATTGAATACATTCACGGAGTTTTAACTAAAGACCTTGGTATTCCCAAAAATATTAGAGATGGAGTTGTAGGAGTCATTGGCACAAAATATAAACCATTAGGAAACAGTTTTCAGCTCGAAGAGGCCTTGCAAGAGATGGTTGATTTGGTAAATAAAAAAGAATATTTTTTTGAAAAGGTATTTTTGTCTTTGATTCTAATTTCGTATATTCAGGCGTTTGAAGATGGAAACAAGCGAACGGCGAGGATGATTTCTAATGCTATACTTTTAGCAAACAATTCTATACCGCTTTCCTATAGAATTCTTGATACAAAAGAATACAAAAAGGCCACTTTGTTATTTTATGAGATAAATAATGTTTCTTATTTTAAAAAAATATTTATTGAACAGTTTGAAGACGCAGTGAATAATTATTTTAATTAAATAATGCAGACAAGGGCCTAGTTACGTCAGAACCCTACCTACCGGCAGGCAGGCTTGGATAACAATATTATGCAGATAACAAAAACTGACTATCTTGAATATACATATTGCAAAAAGAATCTTTGGCTGAAAAAACATAAACCAGAGTTATTTGAGGGAGTTGAATTGTCTGATTTTGAAAAGAAGATTATTGAAGAAGGTAATATTGCAGACGCGGAAGCAAGAAATTTGTTCGCTGATGGAGTTTTGGTTGAATCGGTTGGAGAAAGAGCGGTCGAAGACACAAAGAAATTGATTGCACAAAAAACAGAAACTATTTTTCAGGCGACTTTTAGCGAAGACGTCTTTTTTATTAGAGCAGATATTCTTAGATACAATAAAATACTAAATGGCTGGGAGCTTTATGAGGTAAAGGCATCCAATGACGTAAAGCGCAAAGAACCTCATCACTATGTAAATGACTTAGCTTTTCAGATGTTGGTAATAGGAAAAAGTGGAATTAATATTGTTAAAACTTTCATAATTCACTTAAACAAAGAATATCGAAGACTGGGAAGCATTGATCATCAAGAATTGTTTATTGTTGCGGACATTACAGATGAAGTGAGCGAATCGCTGGTGAAGGTCGGAGAACAGATGGATGACATCAGAAAGTATTTGAGTATGGACGAACAAAAGGGCTGTGAGTGTCTGTATCGTGGACACAATGCCCAATGCACAACATTTAGATACTCCAATCCACAGGTTCCCGAGTATTCTGTTCATAACATTTCTCGAATAGGTGGAAGTAAGAAGATTTTTTATGATTGGATCGATCGCGGCATTTACTCTCTGGATGATATAGATAACTCTCAAGTGCTAACAGGAGCTAAACTAGCTCAATATGAAGCATATATGAGAAAGGCGCCTTTTATTGATGCGCCAAAAATTAGAAAGGAATTGAAGAGCCTTGAATTTCCTCTACAATTCTTCGACTATGAAGGGTATAGTAGTGCCGTTCCAAGATTTAATAACTTTGGAGCCTACGAGCAAATTCCATTTCAGTATTCACTTCATATCTTAGACGAACAAGGAAAATTAACTCATAAAGAATTTTTAATAACAAAACCAACAAAAGACTTAACCCTTCCGCTCATAGAGCAGATGAAACAAGATATTGATCCAAAAGGAACCGTCATCTCATGGTACAAATCATATGAGGCGCAACGGAATCAAAAACTTGTCGAGCTCTATCCTGAACACGCGGATTTTCTAAATGAAATAAATGAGAAGATGTTTGATCTTATGAGCATTTTCTCAAAGAATTATTATGTCGATGCAGCGTTTAAGGGAAGCGCAAGTATTAAGAAAGTTTTGCCTGTTATCGTACCAGAGCTTTCGTATTCAGATATGAATATTTCAAAGGGAGATCAAGCAATTGAACGATGGGAGAGAATGATTTCAGAACATACCCCTGAGGAGGAAAAGAAAAAAATTGCCAAAGATCTTCTTGATTACTGCGAGCTAGATACTATGGCGATGGTTAGAATTTATGAGAAATTAAAAAAGTTAATATAGGCTTTTAATAAGGTAACGCACGGCTATAATTTTAGCCTTAATACAGAATTTTCAATTTAAAAAGGGATAGCTACTTTGCTATCCCTTTGTCTTTGAAGATTACCGTCTTGGAAATCTTTGTTTTCTCTCGCCTCCAAGGCCAAATCCTCTTCTTCTACCACGAGGAAGACCTCCACGACCAAGACCATAGAGAGGTCTTTCGTCTTGAGAAGTCTTTTCTGGATCTGTATCTGGAGCGCAGCGGCCAAGTTGCCCGCCGGTCATTGCTCCTTCACTGAGAGGGCCTGTTCTGTCTTCTTTGGGCATGATTACCTCCTCTTACTGCCCCTTTTGTGATTATCTAATGAAACTAATGTAATTATAAGCTTATACCCAAAAAGATCAAGACATCTATTGACAAGAGATAGTTTTGGGTGTATACTCATAATAGATAGTAATTAGCAGGTCGAACTATCATTAATATATAATACCCCTAAAGAAAGGCGGTGAAAATAATATGCCAAAATTAGATGGAACAGGCCCAACGGGTCAAGGACCAAGAACTGGTCGTGGAATGGGAAATTGTGGTGGTGGAATGAGAAGAGGATTTGGATTCGGATGCAGAAGGTTCATTTCTCCTAAAAATGAGATGGCTTCCCTAGATGAGCAAGAGAAAATGCTAAAAGAAGAGCTAGAAATCATCCAAGAAGAAAAAAAAGCCATTGCTGATCAGGAAAAATAAAAGAAAGCTATTAAGCTTTCTTTTGGTACAACTCAAAAGAGGTTGTCAGGCAGGCTTTTTTGTAGAAGAAGGCACTGGACAGACTCTTCTTTTTAAGAAGAGTCTGGTGGCCTTCTTTTGTATGGCAAGCTTATCATAATATATGTATTTTTTCAAGGAATTATGTTTTAATAAACTAAGAAGATAATTTTAAAAATATGCCAAGACCAAAACTTTGTCGCAGAGTACGATTTGACCCGAACATAACATATTTTAAGCCACAGGGCATTCCAATGAGAGACCTTGATATTGTTGAAATTACAGTAGAAGAAATGGAGTCATATAGATTACGCCATGTTAGGGGGCTTGATCAGGAAAAGTCTGCAGAGGAAATGAAAACCTCTAAGGGGACCTATCAAAGAATATTATATTCTGCTAATAAAAAAATAGCCGATGCATTAATTAACGGTAAGGCTATAAAAATAGTTAAGTTATAAGAACCTTATCTTTAACAAGAACCTTGAGTTCGGACATTACATCTAATGCCCTCTCATTTAAGAACCTTATCTTTGACAAGAACCTTGAGTTTGGACATTATATCTAATGTCTTCTCATTTAAGAACCTCGTCTTTGACGAGAACCTTGGTTAAAATCTATGAAGAAGTATCTTTTAGTCTGTGCGGCATTAGGTATGTTGTTTTTTAGTGGTGGGAATCTTTTGGCGCAAACTAATTTAAGCGCGGACTCTTCTACTAGAGAGTTGCTAAGGGCGAGAGTTCTCGATGTCTTGACTGACACAGAAGAGGTTATTCAATCTCAAAATGGAGAAGATGCCCTTTTTCGCACTCAAACCATAGAAATAGAAATAATAAAGGGCAGCATTAGGGGGCGACGAATGATTGTTGAGAATGACTATTCTCCTCTCAGGGAGGGTCAGAGAGTATACTTAACGTACACAACAATAAATGGAGAAGAAGATTTTTCTTATCCTCAACCAACGAGAATTTCTTATTTAGCTATTTTGGCTAGCATTTTCTTTTTGGCGATTGTATTTTTTGCGAAAAAACAAGGACTTAAATCATTTTTGACCATAACACTTAGTCTTTTTATAGTATTCTTTTTTGTTTTGCCACAGATCATCAATGGAAGATCTCCTGTTTTGGTGGCTCTAGCGGCTGGATTTGTTATCGTAACAACAACACTTTATTTTGTGTATGGGTGGGACAGAAAGACACATGCTGCATTTTTCGGAACAATTACGAGCTTGTTATTTGTTTTTTTGTTAAGTATTATCTTTTCTAACTTAATATCTTTAACAGGACAGGCTAATGAGCAAGCAATTCATATTCGATTTTTATGGGGTAATTTAATTAACCTAAAGGGCGTTCTGCTCGCCACTATTATAATAGGAACAATCGGCGCTCTTAATGATGTGGCAGTTGATCAATCTTCTACAGTTTTTGCACTAAAAGAAGCAAATGGAAGTCTGGGGACCAAGGAATTGTATGGAAAATCCATTGTTGTCGGGAAAGATCACTTACTCGCCACAATCAATACACTGGTACTGGCTTACATCGGCATTTCTCTACCTCTTTTATTGGTTGTTTTCGGGTCTAGTGACTTGCCAATACTTTATATATTAAATAATGAAATTTTTGCAGAAGAGATTGCGCGAACTCTATTGGCAAGTATAGGACTCATAGCAGTAACTCCGCTGACAACTCTTTTTGCTGTCCTACTTGCAAGTAAAAGGAACGCGAGAACTAAGGGGTAGATAGTTTACAAAATAGAACAAGGAAATAAAGAATGCGATAACATGTATAACAAAAGTGACACATGGCTGTAATTTTAAGCCTCAATTTTGTGTCACTTTTGTCACGTTTCAGCTTGCTCGAGACCCGTCGAAGCATTATACTTAGAATATATTTAAAGAATTAACAGCAATGTAATAGTCGGTGCATTGCAACTCAAATATAACTAAAATTAACCATGAAAACAAAATATAAAGTACACAAATTAAATATTAAGCCTACGAAAGAGTCTGACATGTTAGAAGATTTTTTGAACAGTCTAAAGGGCGAAGTCGTGTCGGTGATTCCAGACGTTGAAACTCTTTTTCTGTGTTATGGATCAAGGGTCAGATCAGTTGTTGTCGTAGAAAAACTAGAAGAGTCAGCATAGTATTAAATGAAAAAAATACTATTAATTATTCTTGCCGTGCTAATTTTAGGCGGCGTTTTGTTTTTCCTGCGCGGCAGTGAAGATAGATGGATTTGCAACAATGAGACGGGTGAATGGGTAGAGCACGGTGTCCCAAATGCACCCATGCCACCAAAGCCATGTGGAGATAAGGTGACTTGTGAAAATTACGATCCAGAAACCTGTCCAGGAGCATGTGTTGTCTGTCCGCCCTGTATGGCGTGTAGCTCAATTAGTTGTCAAACAGAAGAATTTTGTGCAGACATGGGGATTGATAGGGATTGGTATGAAAATTTAAAATAAACATATGAATAAACTTGAGTCAAACACACCAGGCTCTTCTCATGGTGAATATGAGGAGCTATTAAGGCAAAACGAAGACCGAGAACATAGGGATCAGTTTCTTGTAAAACTGGAATGTGGTCCTCGTATTGTGGAGTTTGAAGAAATGATTGCCCCTTTATTGGAAGAAGGACTTCTTGAGACCTTGAGCCTCATAAAAACAGAAGAAGAGGCCGTGGGTAGTGAAGAAAGAGAATCTGCCAAAAAAGCCCTTGCTCCTGTTGTAGCCAAGTTAAATTTCTTGAAGAATAGAACAGATATAACAGAAGACGATTACGAAAAAGTAAAAGCAAAATATAAAATTATTTCTAATGCTGTGGGAATGATAAATGGCGGACTAGTTGACCACGAGAGATAGTCCTTGGCTTTCAGCGAGAACCTTGATGAAATCATAAGAACCTCCTCAACGTGCGTTGAGAAGAACCTTGGTTTTGTATTAACAAAATTTATGAGAAAGAATTTTCCGTATGTAGGCGCGTCATATTTGCTTCTAATTGAAGATGATAAAATTTTATTACAACGAAGACATCAAACGGGTTATATGGATGGTAAATATGGAGTACCAGCGGGCCACTTAGATGGAGGAGAGACAGCAAAAGAGGGTTGCGCACGTGAAATAAAAGAAGAAATTGGCATTGATGTTAAAACTGAAAACTTAGAAGTTGTGCACACAATGTTTCGTAAGGCCGAAGATAGCGAGCGGATCGACTTTTTTATGACAACAACTTCTTATGAGGGTGAAGTAAAGAATTGTGAGTCTGATAAATGTGATGACCTTGGCTGGTTTCCTCTGAATGATTTACCAAAAAATACAATTGATTATGTTAAATCGGCCATTGAGTTACATGTAAAAGGAATTACATATTCTGAATTTGGTTGGGATGATTAAAATAAATATACGGATGTATATGTGCACGCATACGTGAAATGACTATGAATAAATCCGAAAAACCAATAGAAACAGAAGCGAAACAAGAATCCAGAATTAGGATTGGGGAAGTTTACATTGATGAGGGATTAGAAGACATTGTAGGTAAAGCGGAGCTTGTTCAGGAAGTGCAAAAGATGGATATAGAAATTGGCGAATATTTAGGTGAAAACGAAAATCCTACTATCTATGATTTTAGAATTTACAGCGATAGAGAAGAATATGAGAGTTACTTAAAAACAAATTTTCCAGACGAATTTGAAGGAACCAAAATTGATAACGCCGTATTCCATTACGACAAAGGAAGTGGCGAGGGGGCATTAATAGCCGTATATGTCGAAAAGGAAGCCTTAGATCCAGATGATCCAAAAGTTCAAGAATACCTCAAAGAAGAGGATATTTCATTTGATGAATTAGAAGCCCGGGCCAAAAGTAATCTTAAAAACAATATTTATCCTGGCATAGCCCATGAGATGACCCATCTTCATCCTTTTTTTGGAGGAGTTGGTAACGAGGCTTCTGAAAATAAATGGGAGCAAGAAATGGTGTGTGTTTTTATTGATTCAAAGATGTGGGAGAAGTATGGTAATGATGATTTTATAGAAAAGATAAAGCTTAAAGCACAAGAACAGTCACAAGAAAAAGATTTTTATGAAGAAATTAAAAAAGATTTTCAAGAAGGCGGTTTTGAAATCGAAGAATGGGAAAGACTTTTTTATCCCTTCTTGGAGAAGCGATATGGTAAAGATAAATTGGTAAATTTTTTCAGTGATTTATTTAAGAATAAGTCTGACATTGAAATGGCTTTTAAAACGGCTTTTGGGGACGACCTGAAAGATGCAACGAAACTGTTTCAAGAAGAAATAAATAATAATTAAAACTATAGGAAGTAAAAAATAAATATGTTTGTTGATGATGTAACAATTAAAATAAGGGCCGGTCATGGTGGAAAGGGTGTGGTAGCTTTTAGTAAAACGAGGATGACACTAGGTCCAACTGGTGGTAACGGTGGCAAGGGTGGAAGCGTTTATTTCGAAGGTGTGTCTGACATTAGCATGCTGGCTCAATTTCGTTACAAGAAAGAGGTTCTGGCTAAAAACGGTGGAAACGGAAAACATGATTGTAGTGATGGAGCGACAGGGGAAGATCTAATTCTAAAGGTTCCTGTTGGCACAGTGGTTCATAATCTTTCAACAGAAAAAGACTTTGAAATTGTTTCTATAGGAGAGAGAGTTTTGATTGCAAAAGGTGGCTTTGGTGGTCATGGAAATTATTTCTTTCGCTCACCATCCAATACAACCCCCAAAAGAGCAACTAGCGGAACCGAAGGAGAAGAATTACCCCTAAGGATTGAAATCAAATTGATTGCTGACGTGGGCTTTGTTGGATTGCCTAATGCGGGTAAAACAAGTTTACTAAATGAACTTACGAACGCTCAAAGCAAAGTCGCTAATTATCCCTTTACAACACTTACGCCAAACCTTGGTACTTATTATGAACTGATTTTGGCTGACATTCCTGGGATCATTGATGGTGCGTCTGGCGGGAAGGGCTTGGGCATTAAGTTTTTGCGTCATATTGAGCGGACTAAAACACTTTTTCATTTTATTTCTGCCGAATCTATTGATCTGGCCGGGGACTATGAAACTATTAGGAATGAGCTCGGCGCTCACAACAAAGAGCTTTTAGAAAAACAGGAGTATGTCTTTTTGACGAAGACAGACTTATTGGACAAGAAAGATCTTGCTAAAAAGATAGCCCAGCTAAAAAAGATTGATAAAAAAGTCATTCCTATTTCAATAATCGACGACGACAGCATTAAAAAAGTTGAGGTAATATTGAGAAAACTTATTAAGTCGAAATACACTTAGAATAGTATGGAATATTTAGATATAATTGATAGTAAAACTGGCAAGAATACTGGAAAAAAGAAGTCAAAATCAGAAGTTCACAAGAATGGCTATTGGCATAGAACAGTTCATGTTTGGTTCGTTAATTCAAAAGATGATATCTTGCTTCAACTTCGAGCTAAAACAAAAGAGGATTATCCGAATTCTTGGGATATTTCTTCGGCGGGACATATTTCGAGTGGCGAAGATTCTATAACTGGAGCACTCAGAGAAATAAAGGAAGAGATAGGGATTGATGTTCCTGTAAACGAACTGAAAAAGATAGGCGTAGTTACTCAGCAAACGGTGCTTAATAGCGAAACATATATTAATAAAGAGCACAACGACGTTTATCTTGTCAGGGCTGATCTGGAAATTGATAAATTGAAAATAGAGAAAAAAGAATTAAAAGAGGTGCGCTGGATATCAATACTAGAATTTAAAAAGTGGGTTGCTGAGGAAAAAGGTAATTTAGTGCCACATCCCAAGGAATATAAATTACTATTTAAGGTATTAGAAGAAATAAATTAGAAAACAAGAACCTCGCTTTTAGCGAGGACCTTGATGGAAGGATAAAAAATGACAAAACAAAAAAAGAAACAAAACAAAAAGAAAGAGAATAATTTTGCCTTTATAGATGGGCAGAATTTGTATATGGGCACAATCAAAAGTCCTAAAAAATCTTGGAAAATTAATTTAAAGAAATTCAGAATTTATCTACAGGACAAATATAAAGTTTCTGAAGCTTACTATTTCCTGGGATGTCTTAACGAAGACAACAGTGAATTATATGAAAAGATTCAGAAAGCCGGTTTCGTTTTAATGTTTCGCGAGCATAGCTCGACCATGATCGGCAAGAAGAAGGGCAATGTTGATTCTGACATTGTTTTTCATGTCATGAAAAAAATACATAAAAAAGAATCATTCGATAAAATAATTCTTGTTTCAGGAGATGGAGATTATAAAATGCTAGTGGATTTTTTAATCGAAGAGGGGAGGTTTAAAAAGATACTGTTCCCTAACAAAAAATTTGCCTCATCCTTATATAAGAAGATTGGATCACAATATTTTGACTGTCTAGAGAACAAGGACGTTAAAAAGAAAATTACATAAGAGAAGAACTCTCAACAAGTTAGAGCACCTTGATTATAAAGAAGGACCTGGCTACGCCAGAACCTTGGTGAAAGAATAAGAACCTCAGGATTACCTGAGAACCTTGGTTAGAATCCGTAAGAACCTTTCGCTTTACTCAAGAACCTTGGTTTCTCGCTACGCTCGAAAGGATAAGAACCTTACCTTTGACGGGAACCTTGATAAATAAAAAGGGCTCCTTAGGCATTAAGCCGTTTGGATCCCTTTTTGTCTTGATATTCTGAGTATATATCAATAAATATTAAAAGTCAAGAGGATAACTTAAAAACAAGCTGGGTTATCATAAAAAGAAAAAACACCGCCCAAGGACAAAACCTTAAGAGGTGTTCTTTCGTCGTGATTATGATTAAAGTATAGCAAATAAGCAGATTTTGTCAATAGTTACAGCGGCGCGTCTGGCGGGGCACATTGATAAAAATTTAAATACCCCAAAGCACTCTCGGGGTGTTTAAATTAATGGGTGGGGAACAAACAAAGCACCTCTTGCGAGGTGTTTCTTCTTAATATTGCGCTTGTCGAAGTATACTGAAGTAATTCCAGAGAATTATTCTTTCGCCAAGCTATGCTTATTGACATTTGCGCATATATCTGGTAGTTTGGAGGCAGATTCAAGGAGGCGATATCGTGGAAGATAAGCATAATCAAATGCTTGAATTTAACAGACAGCAACACGCAATCATAGATAGAGAGATCCAGAGACTTAAGGGAATGGATTCTAGTGTCACTTTTGAGATAGTTGGCCCCGAGGATCTTCTGGAATACAGAGAGTTTTTGATTCAGCTTATGACAGAGTTTATCTTGTTTTTGTCTCCTGAGTCAGAGCGCAATCAAATGGCTGCGCGGGGATTTGAAAGAGATCATGCTGGCAGATGGAATAGCGAACAAGACGGCCTTTCTCTTGTCGATATTGGAGATTTTTATCTCAAGCATTGTAAGCTCTATCTCCTCGATGGTGAAAAGTTAGGCGGGAGAAAAGGAGTTTTCTTCAAAGACCACAATGAAGGACCCAGAGACGTAGTCAAAATCCACCTTTTGGCCGATGGCTTTGAAAGATTTCTTTCCGAGAAAGATATTCAATACGAAAGAAAAAATCGCAAGAAAGAGTAACGGAGGAAGAGATGACGCCAAACAAAATACGAAACGTTATTGAAATATATCGTGCGCGCTTGATAGATTTAGATGCAAAAGAAATCAATTATTCTCACGAACAAATAGCACACCTATCAAGCAACATCTTTGGGCACTGCCTTGGCATGCTTGATAGAATGTTGGAGTTTATTGAAGAAGGACGAATAGAAAAAACTTTCCGCTGGCTGGGTTTCGTTCAAGGATGTCTTTGGGCGGAGGGTATTTATACACTTGAAGACTTAAGGGGTCACAATCGTCCTGATTGATCATGGATTAATAAGAAAGAGTAACGGAGGGAAAACATGAATGAGCAACAGAGGAAAATGGTGCGCGACAACATTGAGTTAACCAAAGAAATCTATAGAGATAAGGATTTTGCTGAGGCACAGGCAGAGTATATTGAACATCTTTACACTAGTCTTTGTCTAAAAGGCATTTCAGCAGGTTATGCGATACAACTGACTGTCGCAGTGATGCGTAGCGGAGGCGTCAATATTAGCTGAAGCTTAAATGAATAGAACACACCCCGGCACGCCGGGGTCTTTTTTTATGACTGGTTATTTGATAAAGTTAGAGAATGACGCAGTATTATACATATATTCTTAAATGTGCAGACGAGACGCTATATGTTGGCTGTACGAACGATCTAGAGAAAAGATTAAAACAACACAACGGATCAAAACAAGGTGCACACTATACAAAGATTAGGCGGCCAGTAAAATTAGTACACTCAGAAATATTTAATAATTTAGGCGATGCGAGGGCCAGAGAAGCAGAAATTAAGCGCTGGCCAAGAGAGAAGAAGATAAAATTAACACAATAGGTATGAATAAAAAAACTACTTATAAGAACCCTGTCTCTTCGAGACAAGAACCTTGAATTTTTTTGCAGAAACTATGAATACAAAAAAATATAAGAATCTCCCCAACTTACAGGGAAGAACCTTGAAAGAAAAATATAAAAACCGAGATCCGATTCTTGAGACTTCAGGCAAGATTGTTGGATTTTATGAAAGAGAATATTATGTTTTTTCAAATTTCTCTAGTTTTTCTGTTCGCTGGAAAGGAAGGCTTTGGCCAACATCGGAACATGCTTATCAGGCAGCTCATTTTTTCAAAACGGCACCTAGATTGGTAGAAAAAATCCACAAAGCTAAGTCTGCTCACGAAGCTTTTAAGGTTGCAAAGGCAAACGCTGGTAAGGCTCCCGAGAACTGGGAGGATATTAAGGTCTCTATAATGGAGGATATTGTTAGACACAAGCTCAAGCAACATGAATATATCCAGCACAAGCTTCATCAGACGGGCAAGCGCAAGTTAGTAGAAGATTCGCCTAAGGATCCTTGCTGGGGTTGGGGCATAGACAAAAAAGGCAGAAATGAGCTTGGAAAAGTTTGGATGAAAATTAGAGATGAATTCTTAAGAACCTCTTCGGTAAACCGGAGAGAACCTTGACGGAAGATGACAGAAACTAATTGGCTTGATAAGCTATCAGCATCAATAATAAACGTTGCTCTTGTAATAATGTTTTTCGTTCCTCTAAATTTTCTTTTAGACGTAAACTGGAAAGTTTTGTTCATCGGAACTTTTTTTGTTTACAATCTTTTTTTCCTAATTTTCAATAAGAATCGCTGTCTTGGCATGGTTTTGCTAGGTTTCTACTGGAAAAAAGACTACAAATTTCATAATCATTTAATATTTATAATTCTCTATACATTAAGCTTTTCTACTTTGTTCTTCTATATTTTCTTTCCCTATGACTTGTTTCTATTCAACATGATCTTTCTCCAATTGCCAATGGCACTTAAAAACAAGACAACACTACATGGCTATCTAAGCGGCAATATGATGGGAGTTAAAAGCAAGTAAATTTAGAAGAACCCTTCCGGCAAGCCGAAGAGAACCCTGCCTACCGGCAGACAGGGTTGACGTAAGATAGAAAAAAATGAAAACAAGAGCTATCTATATTTTGCCATTATTTATCTTTTTAATTATTTTTTTGGCGCTTTGGCAAATTCAGAAATTGGACAGATCAAAGGTGACAAATATTAATGAAGTGAGCGAAGTCGCAAAATCTCCCCCCGTAACAGAATTACCAGTTTTAGTAGACACAGAAAAGGATAGCGAGCAGGTAAATGACAAAGAAATAACAGACGACTATCAAACACTAAAAGATCGAATCATCTCTAAGTTTATCAACCAAATTCCACTTCAATGGAATGAGGTAGTTGATGGGGTAAAAACAAAACTAAGTACGGGCGAAAAAGTTATAGCTTTGACATTTGATGCTTGTGGCGGAAGTAGGGGTAGTGGTTATGATCGTGATTTAATTAATTATTTGATAGATAATCAGGTGCCCGTAACCCTCTTTATCAATGCGCGATGGATCGATGCCAATTTCGAGATTTTTGGTCAGTTAGCAGACAATCCCTTATTTGAGATCGCAAATCACGGCACAGAGCATAAGCCGTGTTCCGTAAATAGTAAATCTATTTATGGCGAAGCAGGAACGAATAATGTTGGTGAGGTGGTTGACGAAATTGAAAAAAATGCTAGAAAAATAGAAGCAATTATCGGGCATAGACCGAAGTATTATAGATCGGGAACTGCCTATTATGATGAAGTGTGTGTGCGAGTATCTGAGGATCTAGGACATGAAGTAGCGGGATTTAATGTTCTTGGCGATGCGGGAGCGACATTTTTGAAAGAGCAAGTTAAAAAAGCATTACTAAGCGTTAGTCCAGGATCAATCGTTCTTTTACACATGAATCAACCAAACGGAGATACGGCAGAGGGTGTTATAGCTGCCATCCCAATGTTAAAAGAAATGGGCTACAGCTTTGTTCTGCTGTCGGAGCATGTTTTAGAATAGGAATAAGAAAGTTAACCCTCGGTACGCCGGCGTCTTTTTTTGCAAAACGCTTGCTTTTCTTACTAAAGTATGGTATACTAAGAGTAGAGAAGAATTAGGGTATTTTACATACAAAAGGGGAGGTAGTATGAAAAAGTGGATTTCTACGCTAGCGTTTGTTGTTCTGGTGATCGCAGCTATGGCTCTGTTATAGGTTTTTCGCTTTGATGTGGCCCCAGGCCATTTCATAAGAGAGATCACGGGTGACCATTCTTTGGTCGATGTAAATGATTTCCCAACTCATTGGCTAAGTCTTGGAACAACTGAAGAGATTATTAACGAGAAGTACAAAGAAAAGACGATTAAAACCATTGAGGCGTTACTTGATGATGTACGTGAGCCTAGCTTTGACGACAGGCGACGCGCTCTGAAACGAATTGAGCGGCTGGTTGAAGAAGTTGGCATGACGCTAGAGGACTTTGGTACGAACGCAGCTGAGCTTGCGGTGATCAAAGAAAGCGCTATGCAAAATCTGGCCGTTAACTCCTATGTGCTGAACACTAAATGGGCGCGCTACTATTACAGCGAATTTCTTGATGCCCTCGAAGATGATACAGACGATTTTGCCGTAGAACTGTATAGAAAACTCACTGAGGGCAGTCTCTCTAAGGCTGAGCTGGCAATTACGGGTGACTCTTACAGATCTATCCCGTATGGTGGGTTTGATTACACACCGTGGCGTCTTCCGAGATGGTGGAACAGGTGGAATCCGATTACCGATCCGATCGAGTTTGGAGAACTTGACGGATAGAAGAACAAGATATGACGCTCGCGAAGTTGCGGGCGTCTTTTTTTACTGAAAATGCTATAAACCCTTCCATTTCAAGCCATAAAGTGATACAATAGCAGAAGCATTGAAATATAATTTTAATAAAAGAATGCTAGTTTCATTAGAAATACAGTTTTAGTAAAAATACTAGTTTCATTAGAAACATAGTTTTAGTAAAAATAACAAAACAAAACCATGGGATATAGAGACAAACCAAGATCATACGATAATAAATCATATGGCAGCAGCCAATCGTTTAGTGCTGTTTGTGATGAATGTAAAAGTAAGTGTGAACTACCATTTAAACCAAGCTCAGATAAGCCTGTTTACTGCAGTGACTGTTTTAGGAAGAAACAAAGAGAGGGCTCAAGGGATTCTGGCAGATCTAATTCTAGGGGCGATGGTAGATCAAATTTCAGAAATGATAATCGATCGAATTTTAAAGATAGAAAGATGCACCCAGCTGTTTGCAATAGCTGTGGCAATAAATGCGAAGTTCCTTTCCAGCCAACCTCAGGCAAGCCTGTTTACTGTGACAATTGCTTTGGCAAGGATGGTAATAGTAAAAGAGGCGGAAGTGACAACAGAAACAGTGGCAGAGATCAAGTTGGTGAACAAATTGCTTCTCTTAACATAAAGCTTGATAAGATTATGAAGGCGCTTAATATTGTAGATGAGCCAAAGGTTGTCGAGAAAGACAAGTCTTCAAAGAAAGAGAAGAAAAGCAAGAAAGCAGGAAAAAAAACTTCTCGATCTTTCGATGAAGTTCAGAACAAACGTGCTCAGGATAAGCCTTTTAAAAAGATCTTAGCAAAGAAAGTTGCTCCAAAAAAGGTAGCTGCAAAGAAAACAGCAAAGAAAAAAAAAGTAGCTGCAAAGAAAGCTCCAGCAAAGAAAACAGCAGCAGTTAAGAAGGCAGCTAAAAAGAAAGCAGCAAAGAAGAAGTAATCTTTAACTAAATATAAAAAACGGCTCACTCTAAGAATGAGCCGTTTTTGGTTGGCGCTGAACTTTTCGAAATATATTGAATTAATTTCGGAAGATATTGACAAACAATAATTATAGGTATAGAATATAAGCAGTAAAAGGAGGAATAATGAAGCTGTCTGAACTATTACCTAAAGAAAGAAAACTATTGGCGCTACTAAAGAGATATCCAGGATTAGTTGATAATCTGAAACCTAAGATAGGCATAAAGGTTGATGGCCAGGTGACAAATCCACTTCGAGCACAAGTTCTAATTGATTGTCTTGAGGCTCAGGGCATTAGGTCTCGGAAGATAAAAAAAGATAGTGACTGGACTGATGGTGCTCCAGAATGGAGAATTAAGATGGCGATAGCGGCAATAATAAGTCTCTGTCCTGCGCTTTTTGGACCAATTAACATTAACGGCAGACCGTTTGGCTCGAATCCTATCAGAAAACTCATTAAACGACTTGTCCCGCCCGTCAAGCGTACTCGTCGTTCTTGGGAGCAAAGATCCGAGCCAAGGCGCAGAGGTCCTCAGCCCGGAGTAGTATAAGCACACAATACCCGAGAAAAGAATCTCGGGTATTTTTTGTAAGCGAACCCTGACGGAAAAGCAGAAAGAAACCCCGCACTTATCTAGGTGCGGGGTTTTTGCTAGAGGAGAAAGATGAAGATCAGTGCCAATACCGCGAAGTGGAGCAACTGATCTGCCCAGAGGTATCTCACGAATCCCCAGCGACACTTAAGGGGGTCTATAAGGAAGTGACTTACTAGAAGCACCAAAGCAGCTACTAGCGAAAAATTGGCAAAAAGAACGAAAACTGCCGTGTAAGTTGCTGCGTGATAGAGGTTAATCTCCCAACTTTTCCCCTTGCAATCGGCCATCCATTTTGTCTGGAAACCGAAATCTCCGATGAAGTGACAAGCGAGTAGTACCAGGAAGTTCATGGCATCTCCTTTTTCCTTTTAGAGCTCTGCGCTACTATAGCGCGATGCAGAATGGTCTACTTGTTATACATCTATTTTCATGATATAATTTCTTTAGACACATACAATAATTTTTGTCAAAATTTTCGACAACAAATACATAAAAATAGAGACAAGAACCGCGCCTTATTGGTGAGAACCTTGATTTGATATTGTGTAACGCTATGAAAACTGAGATTAAACTTTTAAGAGCCCTTGAGGCCTATGGTTTAAATGAAAAACAAGCTAAGCTATATCTTGCTTGTTTGAAGCACGATCTAGCCACAGTTCAAGATCTATCAGAGAAATCAGGCCTTAAAAGAACAACCATATATTCCCTTATAGAGAGCCTAGAAAAGCTTGATCTTATTCATGTAATCAAAAAAAAGAAAAAAACTTATATTGAAGCTCAGCCACCCGAAATTCTTATAGAAGCCCTTGGCAATAGAAAAGAAAAATTAGAAAGAGCTTTGCCTTACTTTGAAGAAATAAAAAAACAACCCGATCATCACCCTAAATTTATTCTTTATAGGGGAAACGAGGGGTTTAAGAACTTTTGGAGAGATATACTTCACTCGAGTGAGAAGGAGTGGCTAATCATGACATCGGGCAAAGAGTTTCTTTCTTTTGTTTCAGAAAGTTATGTTGTGAGTCGAATTATTAAAGAAAAGAAAAAGAGAGATATAAAAAGTCGTCAGATTATTTCTGATTCACGCTATGCTAGAGAGATAG
>Ga0222658_1000462_pt1 | contig 21985 bp, 28 predicted proteins | sample AntAcemetagen476_FD_179830 | JGI IMG/M metagenome (GOLD analysis project Ga0222658, IMG submission 179830) | Saline water microbial communities from Ace Lake, Antarctica - #476 | ecosystem: Environmental > Aquatic > Non-marine Saline and Alkaline > Saline | place: Antarctica: Ace Lake... | reverse complement strand
CTCCACCAACTAAAACCTCAGGCCCACGAGCCGGAAAATCTTTAGGCATTTTTTTAAGAGCTTTTTTTAATAATCCAAAACATTTCCCTGCAAGCTCTTCATATTCTTCAAACATTCCACCACGATAACTCATACACCAAACAACTTTTCCATCAAGCATAACAACCTCTTGACCACAATCAATAAGATTGCCATAATATTTATCAATGTAAATCCAATCACCTTTTTTTACAGTATATTCAACTCCGCCATTGGAAAATTTTCTAGGAACTGAAAGATTAGAAGCATAAGTTCTTTTCTTAGCATAAATTAAAAATTTTTTTAATTCTGTAACTTTCATATAAGTAAATCATAAAGATACTTTTTATAGTTTTCTTTCGCTCCCCGATTTGCTAAATTTTTCTGATGAAAAATTTAGTTATTATATTTCCCCCGCCACGACCCCGCTCTACTTCTATTTAGAAATTTTTTTTTACCCAACCCTCATTCGTTCGCTTCGACTCACCTATTCTATTTTTCCCCTCTCACTTTTAACTCCCAATACCAAACTCAAAAATAAATTTTTTCGTTCTCCACTCACTCACCCTAAACTTCAAACTCAAAAACAAACACTCCCAACTTTCTTTTGCTAACTTTTATTTTTAAGAAAAGTTGATATCCCACCACTACCTTTTTATAATCTTTTTTATTTGTAAAACAGAAGAGATGGAAGAAATATTTATACAACTAGCGCTGATTTTATTGACAGCTTTTATATGTTCATATATAGTCAGACTTTTCAAACAGCCAATAATAATAGGATACATCGTGGCAGGAATTATAATCTCGCCATTCATTTTAATGAGCGGAGTAACAACAAACGTAATAAAAACTTTCTCGGATTTGGGAATAGCATTTCTTCTTTTCATCGTAGGTTTACATTTAAATCCAAAAGTAATAAAAGAAATCGGAGGAGCCGCAATTTTAATCGGATGCGCACAAATATTTTTAACTTTTATTTTAGGATTTTTAGTTTCAAGTCTTTTAGGATATTCAATAATTGCATCAGTATATATAGCAATAGCAATATCTTTTTCCTCAACAATTATTATAATGAAGTTATTGTCAGACAAAGGAAAATTAGATTCACTGCCAGGAAAAATTTCAATTGGAATTTTAATTTTACAGGATTTAGTAGCAATAGGAGCCTTGATGATTATATCTTCTTTTTCAAACGGCGGGAACTTAAGTTCATTCGCACTAGAAAGCATTTTGACAGGAATAGCACTTTTAATTTTTGTAGGAACGTTAGGGTTTTTTATAATACCAAAATTAACTAGAAGCGTTGCAAGGTCGCAAGAATTACTTTTCCTTTTTTCAATCTGCTGGTGTTTCGTAGTGTCAGCACTTTTTACATTCTTCGGATTCTCAATAGAAATAGGGGCATTAATAGCAGGTGTGGTTTTATCAGTATCTCCATACAGCGTGGAAATAAGCGCAAAAATCAGACCATTAAGAGATTTCTTTTTAATAATATTTTTTATTATCCTGGGATTAAATATGCCAATAGATACAATATCGACAATTATTTATCCAGCATTAATTTTATCAGCAACAGTTTTAATCGGAAAGCCGTTAATTTTAATGACACTTTCGGCAATTTTCGGATATACAAAGCGAACAAATTTCTTAGTCGGAACAACTCTTGCACAAATAAGTGAATTTTCAATAATACTTTTAACTTTAGGAGTTGCAATAAATCATATAGAAAAAGAAGTTTTATCAGTAGTGGCATTAACTCTAGTAATAACAATTGTAGCATCGTCTTATTTAATAAGTTATTCAGGAAAAATTTACGATAAGATTTCAGGAAAGCTTTCTATGTTTGAAAGAAAGACTGCAAAGAAAAAACCAATAAAAAAAGTAAAAGTAGATGCAATTTTATTCGGATACAATAGAATAGGTTTTAGTATTTTAAGGGCATTAAAAAAAATAGGAAAAAAATATTTAGTAGTAGATTTTAATCCAGATGTTATTGGTAGTCTTTCAAAATACAAAATACCTTGCCTTTACGGAGACAGTTACGACGCAGATTTGTTAGATGAATTACCTTTAGGTAAAATACATTTGGCAATTTCTACAATTCCAGATTTTGAAATAAATTGTTTGTTAATTGAAAATATAAGAATGAAAAATGAAAAAGCAATAATTATTGTTAGGGCTCATCATATAGAAGAGGCATTAGAGCTTTACAAAAAAGGAGCAAGTTACGTTTTAACTCCTCATTTTTTAGGTGGGGAATATGTTGCAAAAATGATTTCAGAGTTGGACATAAAGAGATTAGGATATCGAAAAGAGAAAGCTAAGCATGTTAAAATGCTAGAAGAAAGATTAGGTAGGGGAGATATTCATCCAAGCGTCGAAAGAAATTAAAGTTTAATTATTCAATGCTAGAATTGTTTTTTTATTAGGAGTATCAAGACTATAAAATCGAGTTATAAACTTTTTTTCTTTGCCGCTTCTAAATTTTATAGTATGAAAAAAGGTTTCACTAGCTTCTACTCCAGAATAATAGGAAGGAATTTTTTGATCATTTACGCCAATCTCTCTGACAAAATAATGGTCATAAGATTTATCGGTGCCGATTTTAATAATTTCTTCTGCAACTTTTTTACAAACTAAATATGCATCCCAATCTGGCTTATTTTTTTTTGCATGCTCCTTTGCTTTGCTTTTAATATTTTTTCCAGGATCATCAGGATTCAAATAGCTATATTGTTTTTCTGCAGTAACAATCTCAGTGGGACTTTTATTTCTATTGTTAGATCTATTAATAACACTGGCTGCAATATTTTCGAGATAATTAATACTTGGAGTTTTTGCTCCATCTTCTCGAACATCTCTGCCTTCGGCATATAAAACCTCAGTCAAGAGTTCAGCCGTTTTATCTGTTTTAAATTTATCCTCAAATTGGTGAATACCTCCACTTAATGCAAAAACATTTTTATGATCCAATTTAATTGCTCTCTCTTTTACTCCGTTTTCTAATTTGTTTTCTTTATTGTCTCTCATATTAATTCTTTCTAAAATATTTCTTCTTTCTGTTTCTGCTCTAGAATTAAGTGGTCCGAATAAATAAGTTTCAGCATCTATGCTCTTATCAGAATCATATTTTCGATATAAAAAGCTAGGAAAATTTGGATATAATTTATTTTCATTATCTGGAATTTCTAATGCTGGGGCTTCCTTCTCTTGAGCTTTTTCCTTTTCTTGACTTTTCTCTTCGTTTTGAGTGTCTCCTTTGTTGTCCAAGTTTATTGGAGTTGTAATATATCCAGAGCTTTCATTAGAAATTTTACGTTCTAGTCCATTAGTGATGCTTCCAAGTGTACCACATCCATTCATTAAGCTCGAGGCTAAAACAATCGTTCCAATTCCAGCATATTTAAGTTTATTTTTTAATTCCATCTAGTCACTCCTTTAAAGGAGTCATTATCAGAAAATAACCATTTATAAATCTTTCTTTAAAAAAATAATTTCCAGCTTTCATTTTTATTTGCTAAAGAGACAACCGAAGAACTTTTAAACTAAAATTTGCTAGAAAATTTATGACAACTGGAAAAGTAATTCAATTTAGACGTGGAAGACACGTGATACATGAAAGACATTTTTTAATAGAAATAGATGATTCTAAATCTAGAGAAGAAGCTTCAAAATATGTAGGAAAAGAAGTAATATGGACTTCAACTGCAGGTAAGGAGATAAAAGGAAAAATCTCTTCGCCACATGGAAATAACGGAGTTTTAAGAGCTATCTTTGAGAAGGGTCTTCCCGGACAAGCTATTTCAACTAAAGTGGAGATAAAAAATTAAATGGCAACATTAAGAGCTGCATCAGCGTATACAAAAAGAAATGTAACTCCATATACAAGAGTTTCAAAAAGAAGACAAAAATCTTATATTAAAGCAGTCCCAGCACAAAAAATTGTAAAGTTTACAATGGGTAAAAAATTAGAAGAAAAAAAATTCAAACATATAGTAAAAATTGTTACAGCTGAAAAGCAAATGCAAATAAGACATAATGCAATGGAAGCTTGTCGTCAGTTCATAAATAAAAAATTAGACAAAGAACTTAATGGACAATATTCATTTAAAATTTTACCATTTCCACATCATATTCAAAGAGAAAATAAAATGATTACAGGTGCCGGAGCAGATCGTATGCAGACAGGAATGCAGTTATCTTTTGGTAAAGCAAGCGGTAAGGCAGCTATAGTGAAAGAGGGAAAATGTATTTTTTTAATGGCTGTACCCAATGAGAGAGGAGTTGTTTTTGCAAGAAAGATTATAAAGCAAGTTAAGTCAAAAATACCAGGACGAATAAAAGTTCAATATGAAAAACTAGAATAATGTTACTTCTACTAAATAACAACAAATAGAAACATTTAAATAGACTAATTCTTATGAAATATTAAAGGTATTAACTATAAAATGACAGAACAGGATTTAAAGAAAAGGTTGAAATCGTTGGAAGGATTAGCTGCGGCAGGGTTTGCAGTAGATCACTTCGGAGATGGTGGAAAGAAAGCAGGGATAGAATATTTATTTAAACCAAGTGCTAATGGAGATGGTCAAGAAATTTTAAGGGAATTAGCTGAAAATTCTAGCCAAGAAAATGATGGACAATCAATTGTAGACGCAGAAGATAATCTGAAAATAGTCGGTCAAAGTTATCTCAAAACTTTATCAGAAATGAGCGTAAAAGATTTCGCAGAGTATATTGGTGTAAAAAAAATTGAAGAATCTCATATCTCTAAGGAAGATATGTCTAAGACATTTGAAGATTTATCTGAAAACAAGGAAGCAATTTCTCTTTTTGGGGCATATTCAAAGTTAAAGCTTCAAGAAGATACAGGTAAGGCAATAGCTAAAAGCTCAGAAGGTGTAGGCAAAAATCTAAGTTCAATTTTATCTCAAATGGACAAGAATACATTTAAGGATGTTGAGTCAAAAATTCCAGAAGATAAGAAAAAGATAGCAGAAGAAAGAAGAAAGGTACAATTAAAAATATTAGAAGGAGCTTCTATCAGGGACTTATACGCAGCGTCGACAATGGGTAATCAGTACGGAGAAGCCGGAAAAGAAGCTGCCTCTTCTAATTTCTTTAGTAATAAGTGGGGAGCAGATTTTGTAAATAATGTATATCTTGCAGGGGTAGACGAAGCAATGAGTGGGGGAAAGAGTAGTTTTAATTTAACAAGACATTCAAAGCAGGTCTATGAGTCAGCAGCTATGAGCGTAAAAGTGAAGGATCTTCTTGATGAATTGGGTGTAAAGGATAGTGGCTTGACTGATTCTCAAAAGGGATTGTATATGTATGAACTTCAAGAGTCAGATAGTAAATTATCAGGAGCAATAATTGGAACATATATGGAAAAGGTTAAAGCTTCATCTGTTGGAAACGCAATAGTATATGATCAAAAAAGAAAGAGAGAGCAATACGACGAACATTTTTCAAGGCCCAAAGAATCTAGAGAAGAACTTGCAGCAGCTGCTTAACTTTTCATGAATTTAACCCAAATCTTTTATTATCTTAACTTTATTTTTTAAAAATAACCTAATTAAAATAACTTTTTCAATTACTAAGAATCTGAACTATATTTTTATTTATAGAAGCATTTAAAAATAATTAATGTTAAAAAATATTAATAAATGAGGTTTTAAAAATGGTGAAAAAAGTTGATGAAACAAATGAAGAGTTCGATGAATTCGAAGGCGCTATTGACGATATGGATTTAGATTAAATTCCATACTATTTCTTTTTATTTTTTTTTAATTATTAAAAATTAGAAGCCCTACATTATTTTTTTTATCTATTTCGATTTCCCCGTAAACTATTTCGACCTTAATTTCTTTGGTGGATTTTTTTATCTTAATATTCTTTTGAGTAACTTCAATGCCGCTTCCATAAATTATTTCGGGAATATCAATTTCTTTTATTTGAGTATCTTCGGAGGAAATTCTAATTAAGGATTTTTTAGAGTTAGTAAATCCATTGTTTTGAATGCTAAAGTTTAAATCCAAATATTCATCATGGATATTGCCATTAATATACCCAATTTTTAAATCATTAAATGGTTCTTCAGAATAAAGTTCTTCTATTAATTCAATCATATCATTCCCAATATTTTGGCTACACTTACTAAAGTTATGCATAATATTGCAAACATTTTCAGAATGATAAAATCCAAGTGCATGAAAAAGTTCATGTATTGCAACAGTAGGACGCCCACAGGTAGATTCTTTTATGAGTAAAATGCTTCCTTGAGAAATAATATAAAAAGAGTCAATTTTAGTTATATTTGAAGGACCACCTTCTCCGGCAATAAACATGCTCCCGTCAATTCTAGTTTTGCTGTCACAAGTAATTAAAATTTCTTCATCTTTTGAAACTTCATAAAAAGATAAAACAGTTTTGTTTTCAACTTCATAAAATGCTTTTTCCATTGATATGGTTTTCTGAATAGGACAATCTTTTATTCTATAAGAAATATTGGAATCAAAATATCTCATATTTTCATAAAATTGAATATCCGAAGCATTTCCAAATTCATAATTAGAACAAGCCAAAAATTCACCATTGGAGCCTATAAAATTAATAGCAGATTCACGCGGAATAATCCAGTAAACAGCAAGTAATAAAATGACTAGAATTAGAAAAAAAGAGCCAAAAATTAATTTTAATTTTACTCCTTCTTTTTCTTCTTCCAAAGATTCAATTTCCATATTAAATATTGGCAGTATGTCTATTTAAGATTTTTTAAATAATAAATCAATAAATTTCATTAAATTTTTATTGCAACAATCTTTAAATATATTAAAAATTTAATGAAATTATGAATGAAAGTATACATACTTTGACTTCATCGAATATAAAAGATATCGAAGATATAGAAGACATAGAAGATCTTGGCGAACATGATATTTTAGAATTCGAAGCAAACCTAATATAACTTAATAAATTTATTTTTATTAGTATATAATTGGGATGCTCTAAAATAATTTTTAATGATTAAACTAATTTAAAATTTCTAAAAATATTTACAACTTCAAGCTTTAAGCTCTAATTCTTCTTTTATATCTTTTCCATCAATGGTACCAGTTCTAATTATTTTTCCTTCTCGAAGTGCCAACTCTCGAACTTTGGAAAAATCTTTTTCACCCTTTAGCTCTTCAGGCACGGTTATTTTTTCTATAATAAATGTATGATTAAATTCACCTTTGGAAAAATCTCCTTCTTCAATAACAAAACTTTTTCCCCACTCTGCATCTTTAGTTATAAGTTTACAGAAATCTGGCTTTGGTTTTTCTCCATTCTTTCCGGGCTTACCAGACTTAGGAGCTTTTGGTTTTATTTTCAAAACAGTATCATCTTTATCAACAGAAAACGAAAGTCCAAAAAATGTTTTTGGGAATTCTTCAATTAGTTTCATTATAGCATTTCCAGTCATTTCTTTTTTTATCAAATATCTTTTAACTCCTTGAAATTGTTTAATTTCTTCATAATCTAATTTTTCAGTCAAATTACTTGTAGAAACGATTGCTCCAGTAATCTCGGTTGAATTTTCTCCTAATTTTTTTGCAGCTTCATAGACTAATTCGTTGGCAAATTCAGCACTTGTGTTAATTGTGAATTTCCCCCTAGCATTTCTAGCTTTAACAACAGCTCTATTTGGAAATTCTCCTCGACTAAATCTTTGAAATTGTAAGTGAACAAAGTTGTCTATATTTTTATCCGCAATTTTTTTTATGAAATTCATAAACTAAAAAGAAATAATTTGTTTATAAACTTTTCTTGATTGCAAAAACTTTTAAATAGGAAATGTCTAAAGAAATAATGGGAAAGAGGATAGGTATATTTTTTTTAACAATATTAATTATTGTAGTTTTGTCGGCTGCATTTTATTTTACTTTCTTTTTTGCATATAAGTGCGATTCAAAAGAATGCTTTGTAACAAAACATGCGGAATGCAAAAGATCCACATATATGAATGAGATTGATGGAATTTCTTGGCTTTACCACATAAAAGGAAAGAGTAAAAATAATTGTAAAATATCAGTAAAAATATTGGAAGTAAAAGAAGGCTCAATTGACCAAGAAAAATTAGAAGAAAAGGAAATGGATTGTTTAATGGAAATAGGTGATATTAGTTCTCCGGAATCAGATATAGGAAGATGTCATGGCGAATTAAAGGAAGAGCTGCAAGGAATGATAATCAAAAAGCTCCATCAATATGTTCTAGATAATTTAGGAGAGATATCTGAAGATTTAAATTCAATATAAATAATTATTATAATTTTTTTTCAAGATTATTAAAAGCAGATTCAATAGCTTCTCTGATTTCTTCTATATTTGCAGGTTTTTCTAGTAAAGAATATCCGCCGGCATCAGTGACGTCTTTTTCTTCAGTGTTTCCTCCAGAAAAAAGTATAAATTCAGAGTTAGGAACTTTTCCAGAATATTCACTAATTAAGTCGATCCCTCGATGGTAGGGCATATCATTATCAGTTAAGACGACAGTTTTCCCGTTATTACATTCAGGAGTTTTAGATAAGCTTTTAAGTCGATTTTTCAACTCTTCACCATCTTTAAAAGTTTCCATATTATATTCTGGAAACTGAGATTCTAAAAATGAAGACATAAGATCTCTCATCATTTGTTCATCTTCTGCATATAGGATGTTTCCCAATCTCTGACTGCCTTTTTCCGTATGCTTTGGTCTTGATCTATCATAATCCATATAAGAATAAAAAATATTTACGTTTTAAAGATTATTATCTTTATATGACAAATTTAGCGTTAAACTTCAAATTAAAATAACAACCTTTAAAAACCAAAATTCAATAGAAATTGTATGCCAAAAGTAAGAATAAAACTAAATTCGACAGACATAGAAATGTTAAATTCTATTTGTGAATCCATTCAGGGGTTAGCAAAAAAATCAGGAATAATAGTTAGAGGGCCAGTTCCACTTCCAACAAAAAAGCTTAAAGTTACAACAAGAAAATCTCCATGTGGGGATGGTACAGCAACTTTTGATAGATTCGAAATGAGAATTCATAAAAGATTAATTGATATACCGGCAAACGAAAAAATACTTCACCATATAATGAAGTTACAAGTTCCAAAATCAGTTAATATTAAGATAGAGATGAAGGAATAGTTTTAATGCAGTATATATTTTGCATAATATACTTTTAATAATATATTTATTATAGAAATTTAATTTATAAAAATTCTTATATTTTCAAATTCATGAAAGAGGAAAAATCGCAAGTTAGTCTTATTGCAAGTACAAATAAAATAGATAATTTAGAAGGTGCAAAAAAATTCTGCCAAGATAGGGCAAGAACGTGTTATTCTGGAAAATCCTTGGAAGAAATAAAAGCCGAATCATATAATGAGGGTTTAATAAAAAGATTAGAAAAAAGTGGACACCATAGTCCATTTGATCATTTTAAAGTAAGTTTAGAGTTAAATTTTCCAAAAGCATTTATGATGTTGTTAAATAATGAGAGAAATTATGACACGGGAGAAAAATCGGCGAGGTATACAAAAATGGAAAATGTAGCTCCTCATCAAAAAAGATTATACAATAAATGGTTAGAAATTTTTAAATTTGGGATAAAAGAAAATTATCCAGAAGAAAGTTTTCCAAGTCTCTATAAAAAGCCAAAAAATCAGGAAGCTCAGTTCGTAAAATTAGCTCAAGAAAATGCCAGATACTTAACAAGCGTTTTCACTCCAACGAGAATGGAGCATACAATTTCTTTAAGACAATTAAATGTGGTATCAAATTTTATGAAAGATTTCGTGGAAGAACACGAGAGTGGAAGCAATAGGTTTAAATCGCGATTAGCAGATAGTTGTATAGATTTCTTAGGTTCAGAAGTAGTGAGAAGTTTTAGTATACCGGAGATAAAAGGTAAAGCAAATAGGCAGTTAGGTTTATTCGGGGAACGCGTTGAAGAAATTTTTGGAAAAGATATTTATTCAGCAAATCAAGAGATTAGTTTTGCATGTTTTGCACAGCTTCAAAGACATAGAACTTTAGGTTATCATATAAACGAATGGGAAGGCAATATATCTTTTAGTGGATTATATATTCCTCCTATGGTGTCAGCTTTAAATAAAGAATCAGAATGGATCGATGATATATCAGATGTTTCAACTTATGATTTCCCACAAGGGCAAAAAATTAGCGTATCTGAGATGGGACAATCAAGAGATCTTTATGCAAAAACCAGAGAAAGGATTTGCGGACAAACTCAATTAGAGGCAGCAAGAGCAACGGTTGATATGGTGAATAGGTATGCGAGAGTTCATCCGGAATTTTCAGACTGGAAGCTTCCAGATTGCGCAGAGGGTCCATGTGAAAAAGGTGGATGTATTTTTGGAAAGTCAAATCATTTAGAGAGATTGATTTAAAAAAGATAGAGATTTTTATATGAAAATGGAAAGAGGAAAATTAATAGTAATTGAAGGAACCGATTGTTCAGGAAAAGAAACTCAGGCAAAAATTCTTTATAAAAAATTAAAATTAGCCGGAATAGCAATTGAAAAGATTGGATTTCCAAGATATGATACTCCTACGGGGAAAATTGTTGGAGGTTCGTATTTGGGTAAACCAGAAATATGTGAAGGATGGTTCCCTGAGGGAGCAACAAGTGTAGATCCTAAAGTGGCTTGTTTATTTTATGCAGCAGATAGAAGATATGCTTTACCAGAAATAAAAGAAATAATAGATTCAGGAAAAAATTTAATTTTAGATAGATATGTGGCATCAAACATGGGGCATCAGGGTGGAAAAATAAAAGATGCGGAAGAAAGAAATAAATTGTATAATTTTTTAGAAAAGCTGGAATACGACTTATTGGAATTACCAAAGCCAGATGTAACAATTTTTCTTCATATGCCACCATCTATAGGAATGGAATTAAAAAAAGGAAGAGAGGGCGCTTCAGATCAACACGAAAGTAGTTTAAGTCATTTGAATGATGCAGAAATAGCATACTTAGATTTAGCAAAAAAGTATAATTGGGAAAAGATTGGCTGCACTTCCGACGGAACAATTAATACATTAAAATCTCCAGAAAAAATAAGCGAAGAGGTTTTAAATTCTGTTATGAATATATTCCGCTAATTTTATAAACTAGAATTTCCTAAAAAAAATATGCAAGAGGCAACATATAAAACAATAATATTTATAACGGTTCTAGCCGTTGTATTTTTGCTTTTCGGAGTCTCAAAAATGACAGGAAATGTCACAATGACAGGAAACAGCGCAATGTCGGAAGACGTTTTAACTTACGAGGATAATCAAATGACAAAAGTAAAACTAACAACAAATCATGGAGATATAGTAATTAATCTATATTCAGATATGCCAATAACAACTGGAAATTTTATCGATCTAGTTGAAAAAGGAACTTACGACGGAACAATTTCTCACAGAGTAATTAATGGATTCATGGTTCAAGCTGGAGATCCTACTGGAACAGGTTATGGAGATCCAAGTATTCCAAATATTGAAGATGAGTTTACTCACGAGGGTGGAAATAAAAATAACAGAGGAACACTTTCTATGGCAAACGCAGGGCCAAATACCGGCTCAAGTCAATTCTTTATAAATTTAGTTGATAATAATTTTCTAGACGGAAAGCATCCAACTTTCGGAATGGTTGTAGAAGGAATGGATGTAGTAGATAAAATAGCAAAAGTTGAAACTGGAGCAAACGATAAGCCGGTCGAAGATGTTCTAATTATTAAAGCAGAAGTAATTTAATCTTCCCCTAAATCTCACAAATCCTTAAAAACATTTTTATTTTTTTTACTTTATGAAAAAAGAGTTAATAAATTTCGTATCTGAGAATAATTTATCGCCGTTCAATAGTTCGAGAACCAGTCTAGTTCAAACAAAATCAATCTACAAAACAAGAGACGCTAAAAGCATTCACCAAAAAGTTTTAAATAAAATATCCGAAAATTTCGTTTTTCCAGAAACTTTCAATTTATTGCATTTTTTTAATTTTACAAACGACATAGAAGAAATAAAAAAAAGACAAGATTTCTTTTTCAAAATAAAAGAATCTCAAAAGTTAGACAATTCTTTTCTAAGGGAAATAAAATTGCCAAAAAAATACTGGAAGCCAAAATATGACGTTTTAATTGTAACCGAAAGCGTAGAAATTTTCACGAAATTAAAAAAAATAAACTATCCAGTTAAAATGTTAGTTTCTGAGTCAGATGTATCGCTTTTAGAATCTTACGATGTAGTTCAGGTTATAGACTGCCCAGATTACTCTTTAGTTTTAGAATCATTACCACAATCAGTTTTTTTAAATTATATCGATGAAGCATACTTAGAAAGCCATTTAGAGGAACTCTCAGGATGGGAAGACAATATAAAAATATTAAACGAAAACAAATTAAATGAAAAATTAACTTCTAAAATAAATGAATTAGAGCCACTTTTATATTTAATAGAAAATGAAGAATCCGTAGTTTTAGATAGGGATTTGGCAGAAGAAAAATTAGAATTAATAAACAAAGATGTAAATGAAAAATTAAAAGAAATGACGGTAAGCGGGGAGAGTTTAGTAGATATGATAAGTAAGGGAGTTTTACCTAATGAATTAAAAGAAGTAATTATTGAATCAATTAAAAAAACAAATTTACCACAAAGTATTTTCTTAAATCAAATTCCAGTAAAAATAGACGAGGAAGAATTAGACAAAATAATAAATAGAGAAAATTCAAACGAGTTTTCAAGATTAGCAGAAAAAGTAAAAACATATAGTGAGCAATTAAAAACAATTCCAAAAAAATTAGAAGAACTAAAAAACGAATTAATATTTTTCGACTTTTTTTCCGGAGTTTCAAATTTCATAAAAAAAGATTCAACCTTTCCAACACATTCAAGAGATTTCTCAATCTTTCAATCCAAAAATATTTTCTTGTCTTCCGCCCAAAGTATTTCATTTAATTTAAATAAAGATTACAGATGCTCAATTTTAACAGGTGCAAATTCAGGAGGAAAAACAACTTTAATTGAACATGTAATTCAAGTAATATCACTTTTCCAATTAGGCTTACCGGTTTCAGGAAGCGTTAGAGTTCCAATGTTTTCAGATATTTATTATTTTGCAAAAAATAAAGGCTCAATAAATAAAGGAGCATTTGAAACATTATTATCTCAGTTATCAACAGTAAATTCTGGAGATAAAACTTTAATTTTGGCGGACGAGATAGAGGCCGTAACGGAGCCGGGAGTGGCGGGAGATATTATTTCAGCAACAGTAGATTATTACATAAACCAAAATTGCTTTTTAGTTGTAGCAACTCACTTGGGCCATGAAATAAAAAATTCTCTTCCTAAAAAAACTAGAATAGACGGAATAGAAGCAAAAGGTTTAGATGAGAATTTTGAATTAATAGTAGATCATAATCCAGTTTTGGGAAGATTGGCGAATTCAACACCAGAATTAATAGTAGAAAAAATGGCGAATAATAAAAAAACTTCCTACTTTATTCACCTTAATAATTATCTAAAAAATAAAAAAAAGGAATAGTCTTTGAATAACGGAAATATTGAGCCATTTATCCAAATTATTTTTTTATTTTTTGGAAATAAGTTGTCTTGCCTCCATTAATACTTTAGTCTGACCTTCTTCACTTTTCAGATAATCATTAATCTGAGAATCAGTTTCACCCAAAACTAGGAGAGGTGGAATTTCTAACTCTGAACAAATATAATCCTCATATGATTTTTGTAAATCAATTAATTCCGGATCCCTAAGGTCAGAATATATACCATCTGCCTTAATGTGTTTTATTATGTTTTTTAAATAAGCTACTTCTTCTTTGCTATCAGTTTCTACTGCATCCATAAGTTCAGAAAATGCTCTTATTTTTAATCCCATAACATATTTGTTTTTTTCTGCAACTTGATCCAAGGTTGTGATGTAGCTAGGTAAATGATCTCTTTGAAATTTTTTAAGAGCTTCATTGTATAACATTTTTTGCAATGATTCATGCACTTGGTCTACTTCTTCTTGAAATTGATATTCTCCAATACTTGAACAATCTTTATCTATGTCAAAAAAGGGGAGCATAATGCCATCTCTATTAGTTTGTTCAAGTAAAATTGCAGCATAAGTAGTTTCAATATCTTTCTCTTCGGTTGCAATTTTTGCAACATCTATACAATTTTTAAAAAACTTTAATCGAAATTCATTGTCAAATTTTTCCTGCTGACCTTCAATATAAAACCTTCCCCCAATAATTTTATCAAAATAAGCGATACCCTTTAATATTTCACTAGATTGAGTAGAAGGATCTTTTTTATATTCGCAAATAAATTTTTCAAATATTTCCATAATTTCTTCAGGAGCCATATTAAATTCTGATAAATATTCTGCATTTTTAGCTACAATATCTAAACTACAATCTTTATCAATTAATGCAAGTCCTATTCTTTTGGCAATAGGATTTGCAAATAAATATTCTAATAGATCCCGAGGCAAATTTTCCACAGATTTGTAATATTCTTTTATTTCTTCCCCTGTAAATTGAGGCAATTCTCGTAATATTTTTTCTAAATCTCCATTCCTTACTGCAAAAGGAATTCTTAGTTTTTTTGTTTCTCTATGCATATTGTTGTAATTTTTTAGTAGTTTTTAAATATTTCTATAAGGAACTTCTTACTTTATTCACCTTAATAATTATCTAAAAAATAAAAAAAATTTATAAAGTTTATAGATAAAAATTTTAAAATTTAAAGAACTTCTTCAACTTTTTTATTAACTTCTTCTCTAAATTCAATTCCTTTTTCTTTTAGTGCAGAAATCATATTTCCACCAACTTTTCCAGCAATTACTAAATTGACTTTCTTATCAGCCAACATGTAAGCTACTGAAAATCCAGCGCCACCGCTACCAGTTGCAAAAGGATTCTTTATAGTTTCAACAAGTTTACTGTCTTCAAATACTAAGTAATACGGAGCTCGCCCTCCTTGTGAACTAATTTCTGAATCTTGTTTTTTTCCTTCAGATGCTATAGCTATTTTCATATTTTAACCTCCATTAATTTATTTATCATAATACCTTGAATTACCGAAACTAAAATCATAACTACCAAAAGAACAATAATAAATTCCCAACTAAAATAAATAACAGCTAAGGGTATTAATGGAATTTTAATTGAACGATTATATAAAAAGCACGCAATTAATCCATAATTCAATCCCTTATTTCTTAAGTCGGCAAGTAGCGGATACCACATATATATAGGGCCAGAGGACAATATTCCTCCAATAATTACAAAGAACCATTTCTTCATTCCTTTATCTTTTAGGTGTTTTATTATAAAATTTGTAGTTATGAAATAATTAGTAAAACTCATTAAAACAAAAACTAAAACAAATATGGGAATTATTTTATAAATAATTTGGGTAAAAAATTTCAAACTTTCAAAATAAATTTCTTGATTAAATATTGAAAATAAGAAAAATACAAAAATCATAATTCCTAAAAAATACCAAGAACCGGGAAGCTGTTTTAATTTATTTTTTAAACTCATAAAATTACCTCCAAGATTAATACAGTAGTAATTGCAACAAATATAGAAAGTATAAACGCTGTAATATTTCTAATTAATGCAAATTTCTTTCCCAAAATAACAGATTCTGCAGGAAGTTGAATTAATCCAACGGTTACCCAGGAAACCAAAAATGCAGTAACGGCCAAAAGTCCAATTCCTTGTTTTAACATTTCTCCACCAAAGATGTAACTAGTTATGGGGTTTCCAGCAGATATGCTACCAATAATTCCTCCGATTAAAGAATCTAAAAATATATTTTTACTAAATACTGTAGTATAAAATGATTTTGGAACAAGTGCAGAAATCAAACTTATTAATAAAATAGTTCCTAGTATCATTGGGAATGCGTTCCATAATCCCTTAACGGCTTTAGTTGCAGATTGTTTAATAGATTGTTCGTTATTTTTTTTCATCAGTGTCCACACCCGGATCTTAAATCTTTTAAATTTTCAATGTTTTTAATAACTTCTCCTAATGTCTCAAAATCTCCAGTTTTAAGTTTCATGTTTGTTTGAGAAAATAATTTGATTGCTCTTTCTCCAATGCCTTTTGAAAAAACAATATCAGCATGAAATTTCATTATTTGATCTATTGGTGTTAATTTTTCATTAGAATGATCTAGATTATTTTTAACAACTTCAATATTTTGAGATTCAGTTTCATAAATTCCAAAATAAGGACAATGTCCAAAATGTCCACTAAGTTTGGATTCAATTCCTTTATTTTCGTTTATTGGTATTAATATTTTCATTTTTTTATTTCGATAGCTTTTCCATTTACTATCGCGTCAGCAACTTTTTTTCTAGCTTTGATTATGATTCTATGAAAAGTTGGCTGGGAAATGTTCATTTGTTTTGCACATTCCCCTTGCTCTAATTCTAAAAAGTCTTTAAGCCTTATAGCTTCAAATTCTTCCATTTCTAAACTAGATTCTTCTAATTTAAACTTTGGAATTCCTGCTGGCTTAAAGTAAGTAGAGTTAGGATTTCCCCTAACTCTTCTCCTGTTTCTTGGTCGTGGCATTTACTCTTTTTTTTCTTGAGTGTCGGTGTTGGATCTTCTAAAACCTCTACCCATTCCACGCCCTCGTCCCATTCCGAGTCCTCTTCCTCTGGGGCATTCTGGCACTGCTCCGTCGCAACTACCCATTTGTCTTCCAGTTTTTGGACCCTTTCCTTCCGGACCTGTTTTGTCTTCGTTTGGCATTTTATTTATTTCTCCTTGGAATTTCTTCCATTTTAATTATGAATATATATTCATAACCATATTTAAATGTTTCGGTTTTAAGTTTCTAAAATTATATAAAATTATTAAATTCCTTCTTGTACTCTAGTCTCTTTGTTTTCTTCTTTTTTAGTATTTTTTATTTTTTCCAATTCCGAAGTAAGAGTTCTAACTTTATTCTCAAGTATCTTTTTTTCCATTTGTATCATTTTTGCTAGCCCATCATATTGATGAAGTCTTCGTATTAATTCATTCAAAGCATCATTCCAATTATTATTAGACATTGCAATTTTTTCAGGAGACAGTATTTCCACATGCGCAGGCATAAAATTAAACATCAATGAAATAAGTTTGTCAAGAGATTCTACTTTAACTTCAATTTCCGCAAAAGCAGTATAAAATCCAGGTTGTTTTTCTAATGGCCTTGGAGGCGTAATCGTTTCATCTTCAATTAATACGCCATCAATAGACCCCATTTTCTCAATAATTTCTTTTAATGCTACAGTCAAATGCTCTTGTGGTTTTCCAAGAACCTCTACAATTAGAACTGCATTGATATTTATTAGTGAACTATCTGAACTCATTTTTATATTTTGTTTGTTTTTGTATTAAAAAAGCTAAAGCAAGAAATAATGAAATTGAAAAAATCCCACTAAATGCTAAAAGGTTTTTATAAAAATTAGTCGAATTTTCGCTTTTTATATCTTTTGACTGGTTAAAATATATTTTTATTGGAATTGCTTCTTTAGTCTTATTGATTTTTACTTCTTTACTATTATTTTCTTCATCTTCACCCTCATAATTTTCCCCTTCTTTTTCTTCATTATCCTCATCTTCATTTTTTGTATCTCTCTCTTCATCCTCATCCTCATCCTCATTTTCCTCATCTTCTTCATCTTCCTCCTCTTCTATTTCGAAATCTTCATCAATTTCTATTTCATATCCTTCAAATAATTCATAAGAACTTTCCCCATTTTTTCGAATTCTAATGCTTAGATTAACTTGCCCAAAACATTCTTCAAATATTTTAAGAAAAAAAGTTTCAGAATCAGAAATAGAATTTTTTACAAAATAATAAGTTGACTTCCATTCAGAATCAACCAATATTTTAGAAATTCTTTCACCATCTTTTAAGGCGTCAATTTTAACATCATAATTAGATTCACTAAAATTAATAAGTGTTAATTTAATTTCAAATTCTTCATTTATTCCAACTTTTTCAGGATAATCAATTTCAATAGTTTGTGCAGAAATAGAGTTGCAAAGTATCAATAAAGACAGAACTATTATCACACTCTTCATAAAAAACAAAAGTAAATGCGTGTTTTAAATATTTAGAAAAATAAAAAATTAATCAATTTAAAAATTTTGGATATCTCTCGCAAAAATTATCATATTTAACAATTATTTTTCTCGCCTTTCTTTCCATTTTTGCAATCCAAATTTCACTAAAAACTTTTTCTTTCAAATAGTACGCACATTTTTCCTTTTCTATTTTACTAAGTTTGCCATTCATTTTAACTTCAACTCCAATGATACTGTAACTTCCATCGTTAATTCTTTTAAAAGAAATAAAATCAGGAAACCCAGTTCCAATTGTCATAACTTTTGAAAACGGATTAAACTTTCTTTTTGCCGGAAATATTTCACGCTTTTCTAAATCAACATTATTAGACCATTTGTCCACAATCTTTCCCATAGCTTCTAAATCTTTTCGAACCTTTAGTTCAAATCTACCACCAGCCGCCCTAGATATCCGGCCTCTTTTTATTTCAGACTTTTTCTTTGAATGAGGAATTCCTTTCTCATCCCACTCTGTCTCGTATTTCTCGCTACCAGCTTTTTTTATTTTCTTTAAAATTTCCCTTTCTTTATCTTTTTCAGTATTAATTTTTTGTTTCATAAAATATAGAACATTCAAAACTTTTTAAGTTTTCACGAAATAATTACCATTTTAAAAATAAAATTTATCTAATTATATTAAACCACTTTTTTCATTTTCCTCCTCTCATTCTCTTTCCTAAACTCTCTTCCCCATTCGGACAAATTTTTCTGATGAAAAATTTGTCCTATTAATATTTCCACCAAAATTTTTTTTTCAAAAAAATTTTCCCAACCCCTAGATTCATTTTAAAACTTTATTGAAACTTCATTTAATTAAATTTTAAAAGAGTTAGGAGTTAAAATTTTTATGACTATGCCTTTGCCTGTTTCCATAAAATATCAAAGATTAGCCGGTATGAATTTGCTACGTGGTCATTATTAATTATAGTAGTAATTGGTTTTTCAGTCCAAACAACAAATGCAACTTTAGAGCCATAAATTACAGTTTCTGTTAAAGGCTCAAAATTTCCATCAAAAAATTTAAGTTTAATTATATCTTTTGGAATCAATCTTTTCCAATTCTTTAAAGATTTATGAAAAATCATTTTAGCTTTAATGTTTTTATCTTTTTGTTTTATATGGACATTTTGCCAATAAAAATCTTCAAGTATTTCTCCAGATTCTCTCGGACTACCGAACGCAAGATAGTCTAATTTTTTATCAATTATTTCTGAATAAATTTGTTTAATTCCCAAAATACCCCGAAAGACCATCGCGGTTTCCTTAGAATGAGTATGTTTTTTTTCAATTTCAAAACTCTTGATAAGTTTTTTTGCAAGAATCTTTTGTTGAGTTATTTTCTCTTCTTTTTGTTGAACAAATTCCATCAAGGATTCCGGATTTTGCAATTGATAAATTCTTTTATTTCCTTCAATTACTTTAGAAATTATACCCTTTTCACAAAGTCTTTCAAGAGAATCATAAGTATTAGCCTTATAAAATCCAGTTTCATTAATCAGGGTTTGAACATCAGATGCACCTAATTTTAATAATTTTAAATAAAGCGTGGCTTCAGATTTAGATAGACCCAATTTTGTTAATTTTTCAACATCCATAGTAGTAGTAACAAGGTACTACCAATATATAAATGTTGTTATTTGCAAGGATAATTGTAAAGACAGGGTCTTTCAAGATATAATTGAAAGGAGGTCAAAATAAAAATGAAAAAAAATAACTTAAGAAAAAAAATTGCAATAGGAATGGCTTGTTTGGCTGGAACCCTAGCAATATTTGAAGGAGGATATCTAGCCGGAAAAAAAACATCAGAAGTGGATTACGTTTCAATTCACAATGAGGGGGAATGTGTTGATGATTACAAGGTAGTAAGGTTACATAAGCCATATGGTAAAGATGATATTTTTGCAAGCATGAATAACAATAGCTTAGCAACTTTTGAAAGAGACTATTTTCCGATGGAAGAAAAAATAGAAGGTAGTTACGGGAAAAATACTGAGTTTAGCAAGAGAAGAATGAACGATATATCTAGATTGGTTCAAGAGTAAAGGTCATTCTTCTTTTTTTTTATATGGATTTTTCAGATTTGTTCATAATGTTTGCCCCGGGGGTTATTTTCGAGAACTTTATTTAATTTTAATATTAAACTTAATAAAAAATAAGTAAAACAGAAAATAGAAATCAATATGGTATTTTTTAGTTAATTTATTTTTTTCGCTCGTTCTAATTTCCCCAAAATTTTTTCGCTCCTTCACTTACCCGTCAAAATTTTGCAAAGATTTTTTATTTAGACGAGACTAAAAAATTTCGCCGCGTATAGCAATACGTAAGAAATTTCTTTAGCGAGTATAAATGAAAAAGATTGCAAAATTACAAATCTCGAGCCTGTATGGTTCGTCTCCCATTCTCAGACGCACGAACTATAGCACTTTCTAACATTTCCTCAATTTTCCTCTCAAGCTCTACTTCAACCTCAACAGCGACACTAGAAATTTTATTTTCTCGGTCAAGGTCTTTCACGGCTTTTCTTATATTGTTCTTTATAATAAGTCCCATAAAAAAATAAGCCAATTAAACTTTTTATATTTTTCGAGATATCAAAACTTATTTAAATCATAATCTTTTTTAAAAATCAGGTGACAAATGTTAGCTATACAAATTTTAATATTAGTAGTATTGATTATTTTATCCGCATTATTTTCAGGAATAGAAACAGCCCTAATGTCGGTAAGTGAAGTTAAAGTTGAGGCTCTATTAAAACAAAGAAGACGAGGCTCAAAAGCATTAAGCAGATTAAAAGAAAAACCCCACAGATTAATTATAACAATTTTAATCGGAAACAATTTGGTAAATATTGGGGCAGCATCTTTAGCAACAGTAATTTTTACAAATTTATTAGGTTCAAGTGGAGCAGGAATAGCAGTGGGGGTAATGACATTCTTAATATTAGTTTTCGGAGAAATAACACCAAAGACCTATGCCGCAGGAAATTCAACAAAAGTAGCATTAAAAGTAGCAGGCCCATTGGAAAAGTTCTCATTCATAATATATCCAGCCGTAAAAGTTTTATCAATAATTTCAAAATTCATCTCAAATATTTTAGGAGTCGAGGATGAGCCAATTTCAGAAGAAGAATTAAAAACATTAGTGTCAATAGGTAAGAGCGAGGGAATAATAGAAAAAGAAGCAGCAGAAATAATGCAAAATGTTTTAGAGTTCGCGGACACAAAAGTAACAGATATAATGACTCCAAGGCCAGACATGGTGACAATAGATTCAGATATGAAAATAAAAGACGCATTGGATTTAATCGTAAAAACTCCATATTCAAGATATCCAATTTTAAAAGATGGAAATGAAATAGAAGGAATATTAGATATTGATGACGTTTTGAAATGTATAAAAAATAAAAAATTCTCAAGCAAGGTAAAAAAATTAGCAAGACCAATAATTTTTGTTCCGGAATCAAAAGAAATTGATGACTTATTAATAGAGCTTGAAGGAAAGGAAGTTCCAATGGCAATTGTCGTAGATGAATACGGGGAAATAGAAGGAATGGTAACATTAGAAGATATATTAGAAGAAATAGTAGGAGACATTTTTGATAAAAGTAAAAAAACAAGTGTCTACATAAAAAAGATAAATAATAAAGTTACAAGGGTTGACGGAAAAGCATCAATAGATGAAGTAAATAAAATTTTAAGATTAGGAATAAAAGGAGAATATTTTAACACATTGGCAGGATTTGTTGGGCATAAGCTTCAAAGAATTCCAGTAAAAGGTG
>Ga0222658_1000460_pt1 | contig 21993 bp, 16 predicted proteins | sample AntAcemetagen476_FD_179830 | JGI IMG/M metagenome (GOLD analysis project Ga0222658, IMG submission 179830) | Saline water microbial communities from Ace Lake, Antarctica - #476 | ecosystem: Environmental > Aquatic > Non-marine Saline and Alkaline > Saline | place: Antarctica: Ace Lake... | reverse complement strand
GAGGAGGGTGAGGGAGGTGTTATTTTTTAAATATTTTTTTCTAAAATTATCAATCTTGTTTCTTCAGCGGGTAGGTCTTTTGGTTTGATGATTACTTTTTTATCTGTAGTTTCTGGTTTTAAACCAATTTCTTTTAAAAATAATTCCAGTGGCTTAACACCTGGGTCAGTATCACATTTATAAGCAATTGGAATAATAATTTTTGGTTCCATTGAAGTTACTAAATCAGCTGCTTCTTTTGCTTCTAAATAGGGTGAACCACCAACTGGTACAAATAAAATATCTGGAGTACCAATTTTTTCTAATACTTTTCCATCAATGTTTTTAGAAATTCCACCCAAGAAAACAATGTTCATATCTTCTGTGCCAAGTTTGAAAATAATTTCATCAGGTCCGGGAAGAGCATAGACCATTATTTTTTTAACCTCAAGTTCTCCCAAAGTATCAACGATAATTGGATTTTGTGAGAGAGTAATTGAATTTTTTTGTCTTTTTGTAAAAAGCCCTATTTGAGGAGCAAGGCTTCTCGGAAAGTTGCCTTTTTCAGGTTTGTAAGGGTTAATAATTATTGTTACATCTTCGTCTAAGTTCTTTGTTTGAAGTTTGACACAAGTTTGTCCAAGCCAGGAAATATGCATAGTTAAGTCTTTTTTACTGCCATCCTAAAGTAAATTTAGGATTTCTTAATTAAAATAGTCGCTTTGCGACAGGGATATTATATCATTATTAAAGATTACTGGCAAGGCTATAATAAGATCCAAAGTATACGGTTTAGAATATAAATTGCATGTTTAGGGGCGTTATAAGGTTAAATCTGACCTTAAATATCACTCTTGACAAAAAAACAAATATAAAGTATACTTTAACCACAATAAATTAATAAAGTTATTCCTCTTTAGAGAATAGCACCTTGTTTCAACTAGATTGGAAAGGGATAAATAGATTTTTTTTGTTTGTATAAGCAAAAAAATATAAAATTATGACAGAAGAAAAAGTAGAAGAAAAGACAGAAGACAATAAAAGTGATTTTAAGAATCTTTTACAAGAATATTTTAAAAACATGCCAAAAGTTGGTGATGTTGTTAAAGGTCAAGTAATCGGTCTTGATAAAGGACAAATCCATGTTGATATTGAAGGAATGACAACTGGTGTTGTTCGTGGTCCAGAACTTTTTGCAGAATCAAGTGAATATGCTAATTTAGCAGTTGGCGATGAAGTAGAATCTACTGTAGTTGATTTAGAAAATGAAAATGGTGAGATGGAATTATCATTTAGAATTGCAGGCTTTAAAAGAGCATGGGACAATATGAAAAAATGGATGGAAGAAGAAATGACTGTTAAAGCAAAAGTTTTAGGTGCTAACAAAGGTGGTTTGATGATGAAAACAGGTGCTTTATCATCTTTTATGCCAGTATCTCAACTTAATCCAGACCATTATCCTCGCGTATCTGGTGGAGATAAAAACAGAATTTTAGATAAGTTAAATGAACTTGTTGGAAAAGATCTAGAAGTAAAAGTTATTGATGTTGATGAAGATCAAGAAAAATTAATCGTTTCTGAACGTGCTGTTTGGGAAGATGCTCAAAAAGCAGTTCTAGAAAGTTATAAAGTAGGGGACGTTGTTGATGGTGAAATAGCTGCTCTAACTTCATTTGGTGCGTTTATTAAATTTGGTCAAGGTTTAGAAGGTCTTGTTCATATTTCAGAAATTGCTTGGCAAAGAATTGATCATCCAAGAGATTTAGTTAAAGTTGGTGAACAAGTAAAAGCTCAAATCATTCAACTTGATAAATCAAAAATATATCTTTCAATTAAACGTTTAGTAGACGATCCTTGGAAGAAAGTTAAAGATAATTATAAAGTAGGTAGTAAGGTAGAAGGTAATATTATCAAAGTAGAACCCTTTGGTTTGATGGTTGCTCTTGATGATGATATCCATGGTCTTGCTCATATTTCAGAACTTTCTGATCAACCTATTGCTGATATTAAATCATTGTATAAAGCAGGCGAAACAAAAGAATTTGAAATTGTTTCATTAGAGCCTGCAGAGCATAGATTAGGTTTGCGTATTGCGGGTGTTAAAGGAAAAGCACCAAAGCCAGAAAAGGTTAAAAAAGAAAAGAAAGATGATTCTGAAGAAGAAAAGACTGTAGAACCTAAAGAAGAAGTAAAAGAAGAGAAAGTTAATGAAGTAAAAGAGGAAAAAGAAGTAAAAGAGGTTAAAAAGGAAGAAAAGACAGAAGAACCTAAAGAGAAGGTAAAGGAAGAAAAAGAAGATAAAGAATAATCAGTTTGCAATAACCGTAAAATCTCATGAGTTATCTCATGAGATTTTATATTATGATAAGTGGTGCTGGGTTGATTTCTTTGTTAAAATCTGCTAAAATAAATTGACAGTAAGGCACTATCGCCATATACCATTTTGACTACAATTTCTATCTTTCGGTTAAAATCGCTTCAAAATTTTTCAGCTTAGATAAAACTAAACTTCAAAATTTATTCAATGATTTTACCTCGAAATCTAAAAATTTCGTTACAAAAGCGTATTTGACAACAGCACCATTAAATATAAAAAATAATATGAATAAAAAAACTAACGGAGTAAAAGATTTTATTAAGAATTTTGGAATAGTTTTCATTTCTTTGCTAGTGATAGCAGGTCTTTTAAGTATGTTTAATTTTGGAGGCGATGAAGAAATAGAAAAAGTTGGGATTGGTAGGCTTGTAACAGAGATTAATCAAGACCAAGTTAAAAAAGTGACTGTTGAAGGTGAAGTGTTGAAAATTGAATTAAAAGGAGAGTCGGGAAAGATGCAAGAAGTAAAAAAAGAAAAAGGAGAATCTTTTGGTGATATTATGAAAAACTATGGAGTATCTACTGAGGCAATGGCAAATTTAGATATTGAAGTTTCAGAAGAAAATTCTGCAAAGTTTTGGGCATCAACAATTTTACCAGGACTTATTCCTTTAATTATTATTATTGGATTTTTATATTTTATGACTCGTGGAGTGCAAGGAATGAATAACAAAGCAATGGGTTTTGGAAAAAGCAATCCTCGTGAGGAAAAACCAGGGGAAGTAAAAGATAAAAAAACATTTAAAGATGTAGCTGGTGCAAAAGAAGCTAAAGAAGAATTAAATGAAATTGTAGATTTTCTAAAGCATCCTAAAAAGTTTGTAGCGATGGGTGCAAAGATTCCAAAAGGAGTACTCCTAACAGGTGCTCCCGGAACTGGTAAAACTCTACTTGCAAAATCAGTATCTGGCGAAGCTGGTGTTCCGTTTTTTCACATGTCAGGATCTGAATTTGTAGAAATGTTCGTGGGTGTTGGTGCTTCTCGTGTGAGAGACCTGTTTACAAAAGCTCAAAAGGCAGCTCCAGCAATTATATTTATTGATGAAATTGATGCGGTTGGAAGAAGGCGTGGAACTGGTGTTGGTGGTGGGCACGATGAACGTGAACAAACTCTAAATCAAATTTTAGTTGAGATGGATGGTTTTAACCCAAACATTGGAGTGATTGTTATTGCGGCAACTAACAGACCTGATGTACTTGATCCAGCTCTTCTTCGTCCAGGTAGATTTGATAGACGAGTGGTCATTGATATGCCAGACATTCAGGATAGAGAAGCAATCTTAAAAGTGCATGCAGTAAATAAACCAATTCTAAAAGATGTTTCTTTGAAAAATATTGCCCAAAGAACCCTGGGATTTTCTGGGGCAGATCTTGCAAATCTTTTAAATGAAGCAGCTATTTTAACAGTTAGAACAAATAAAAAACAAATTGGTGAAACAGAAATTTTAGAAAGTATAGAAAAAGTTTTGCTTGGTCCTGAAAGAAAAACTCGTGTAATTACTCCTGAAGATAAAAAGATGACAGCATATCATGAAGCAGGGCACGCAGTAGTTGGACATATGTTAAAACATTGTGATCCAGTTCGTAAAGTTTCAATTATTTCTCGTGGAATGGCAGGTGGTTATACTTTAAATATGCCAGAGACAGATAAACGTTATAAAAAGTTAGTAGAATTTAAAGATGACCTAGCAATGACACTCGGAGGTTATGTAATTGAAAAAATGATTTATGGTCCGGAAAACATTTCCACAGGTCCTTCAAGTGATTTAGAAAAAGCAACTCAAATGGCGAGGAATATGATTACTCGTTATGGTATGAGTGATAAGCTTGGGGCAAGAACTTTTGGTAAGAGAGAAGATACGGTTTTCTTAGGGAGTGAAATTCATGAAGAAAGAAACTATTCTGATAATACTGCTGATGTGATTGACCAAGAAATTTTGGAATTAATCAACGAGGCACTTGGTCTTGCTAAGAAAACTTTGGAAGATAATCGCGATAAGATGGAAAAGATGGTAGAAGTTTTAATGGAAAAAGAAACTTTGGAACAAGCTGAGATTAAAGAGATTTTGGGATAACAAAAATAAAAAAAGAACCCATCTCGGCATATAGTCGAGGTGGGTTTTTGGTTTGTTTACATATTTTATTACTTTAATGATTTGTGGTATAATAACTAAGTAGAAAGTTTTAATTTTATAATTAAATTTAATATGAAAGAACCAAAATATATTGATGCTATAAAACATTCGTGGGGTTTTGTTTGGCACCATAAAATTTTATGGGGGTTGGGGATTTTAGCTATGTTTATCGGACAATTTGGCCTAGGTAATTTTATTGGAAAAATTTGGATGTCGGGTGAAAAGCTAGTTTTAACTGGTGAGCCTTTGGGGCAAGGTGTAAAATTGTGGTTTTTTGGTTTAATGCCATATAATTTTAACGATTTTGCTATTTTATGGCTTTTGTTATTGTTACTAACTATAATAGTTGCTATTATCTTTGTGGGAGTAGTTTCTCAAGGAGCCTTAGTAACCGCAGCTGCTCGTGGTTCTAAAGATAAAAGTATAAAAAATATTTCAAAATTTTGGAATAGTGGTGTAAAACATTTTTGGAGAGTTTTATTAGCTAATGTAATTCAAAAAATAGTATTAGCAATGTTGTTTGTTGATTTGGTATTTATTTGGAGATTTATAATGGATTCGTCTTGTAGGTTTCCAAGTGTAGCTTTAACTCTTAGTCTGGGTGTGGTATTATTTTTAGCAATTCTAGTTTCTGTTTTATTTATCTATACAATTGGTTATATTGTGGTTGATGATAAAAAAATGTTAGATGCTTTTAAGTCTGCTTATAGATTATTTACTCGTCATATCATAGTTTCAATAGAACTTAGTTTGGTTATGCTTTTACTTGGAATTGCATTGGTGGTGGTGATAATTTTAGCATTAGCAGTTCTATATTTTCCTAGTTTGTTAATTGGACTTGTAGCAGGAGCTTTAAATTCCTTTGCTTTGTTATTAATCGGAGTTGGGTTAAGTACAGTTTTGGTAGTTGGGTTTATAATTTTAGCAAGTGGTGTGTTTAATGCTTTTACAATTTCAGTTTGGACTTATATGTTTATGAGAATGCATAAAGAAGGTTTAAAAAGTAGAATTATGCATCATTTAGAAAAGATTTTAAAAAGAAAATAATATGTCAGGTTTTGGATCAATAAAAAATTTATTAAAAGATGGTGAAGAAGAGGAAAGTGATGCTAAGAAAAAGAAGATAGATATTAATAGTGCAGGGGTAAAGTTTGATAAGAAAATGGAAGAGATTGAAGTTTCAGATAAAGAAAAAATGGCTATGCAAAAAGCTAATTCTTTAGGTTTACCTCATGTTGATTTATCGCAATTTCCAGTTTCGTCAGATGCTCTGCGAGCCATCCCAGAAAAAGAAGCTAAAGCTAAAAAAGCAGTTTGTTTTTATTATTCAATTGAAGAAATACGTTTGGGTTGTGTTGAGCCAAATGAAGAAATCGAAGAGTTGGCATATCAATTAGCAGAGCGTCATCACGCCCAGATAGGTCTTTATATAATTTCTGATCATAGCTTAGGAAGAGTGTTAAAACTTTATGCTACTTTACCAAAAATAAAACCAATTAAAAAAGAAATTAATATTACTGATAAAGACTTAGCAAAATATCAAGAGAATGTTAGTGATTTAACTGATGTTGGTGAAAATTTTGATAAAACTTCTGTTACAGACCTGTTGGTACTTTTGATTGCATCAGCCCTTAAAACAAATGCTTCTGATGTCCATATTGAATCAGAAGAAGATGGAGTGAAAGTTAGATATCGTATTGATGGTATTTTGCACGATGTGGCAGAATTACATAAAGATAAATTAAAGAAGTTTATATCTAGAATTAAATTGTTGGCATTTTTAAAAATCAATATAGATGACAAGCCTCAAGATGGTCGGGTTACTTTGCGTTTATCAAAAGGCACTCTCGATGTTCGTGTTTCGACTATGCCTACGACTTATGGGGAAAGTGTTGTAATGAGAATTTTGTATGGAGATTATCAAGGTGTTAATATGGATGACCTTGGAATTCGTGGTTCTTCTTATGCAATGCTTATGCGTGAAATGGAAAGACCAAACGGGATGATTATTACCACTGGTCCAACTGGTTCTGGTAAAACAACTACTTTGTATGCAATTTTAAAAAAAATAAATAAAGAGGGGGTAAAAGTTATTACACTCGAAGATCCGATTGAAATTAAAATGAAAGGGATTAACCAAAGTCAGGTTGATCCAAGTAAAAATTATACTTTTGCTAAAGGCCTCCGAAGTATTCTTCGTCAAGATCCAGATATTTGTATGGTTGGAGAAATCCGTGATTTAGAAACTGCTGACATTGCTATACAGGCTGCTTTAACAGGACATTTGATGCTTTCAACAATTCATACTAATTCAGCATCTGGCGCAATACCAAGATTTTTATCAATGGGTGTAAAACCTTTTTTACTTACCCCGGCACTTAATGCAATTATAGGTCAAAGGCTTGTTCGTCGTATTTGTCCACATTGTATTGTCGAAGATGAATTAGATAGTCATAAGTTAGAAAGAGTTGGTGAAATTGTAGCTAAAATGCCAGAAATTGAAAGACAAAAATTAGATTTAGATAATTTAAAATTTTATAAAGGTGCTGGTTGTAAAGAATGCAGTGGTTTGGGATATAAAGGAAGAATTGGAATTTATGAGATTTTTATAATGAACAAAGAAATTGAAAATGTTATTTTATCAGGAAAAGTTTCTGAATATACTATTCAAGAAATTGCTTTAAAAAATGGTATGATAACCATGGTACAAGATGGAATTTTAAAAGCTTTAGGTAAGATCACTAGTCTAGAGGAAGTGTTTAGAGTTGCTGAATAATTTTAGATTGTATATAATTAAAATATGACTATTAGAAAAATAGATAATCAAACAGTGAACGAACCACCAGTGCAATTTTATAAAACAATTGCTATCTCTTTTTTGGTAATAACAATTATTCTTTTAGGGGTAGTGGTTTTTATTACTATGAAAAAAGCAACTATAGAAATTACTGCCAAAGAAGATACCAAACAAGTGAGTTTATCACTAAGTGTTGGAGAGAATGCCGATATTCAAGGGTCTGTTAATTCTAAATTATATGAATGGTCAAATAAGTATTATCCAACTGGTGTAAAAATGATTGAAGCAAAATCAGAAGGTAAAATAGTTGTATATAATAAACAAGGAAAAGACCAACCTTTGATTATTAATACACGACTTTTAAGTTTGGACGGAATTTTGTTTAGAATGAAAGAAAGAGTGACTATACCAGCTAATAGTCAGAAAGAGGTTGAAGTTTACGCAGATGTTGAAGGTGGGTCTGGAGATATTTTACCAACACAATTTACAATTCCAGGTTTAAGTCAATCTTTACAAACTTTAGTTTATGGAGAAAGTGTAAATGCTATGTTGGGTGGAGTTAGAAAAGTTGGAGTACTCGGCGTTGATGATTTAGATGCTGCAAAAGTATTGTACAAAGAGCAAGTCAAAGAAGCTTTTTTAAATGAATTAGGATTAAACAGTTTGGGAGTAGCTTTAAAAATTGATATAGGAAAAATAAAATCAGATAGAGAGATTGGAGAAGAAGTGAGTGAGTTTGTATTGACTGGAGCGAATCGAGTGGTGGCTGTTAATTATGACCCTGACAAGTTGCAAGAAATTATAAATAATAAAGTTTCAGGAGAAATAGACAAAGGAGCTGAAAAGTTTTTAGCTGTTAATAATGAATCTAGAGTAGAATTAGTAAGTGTAAATGAGGAAACAGGAATAGCAGAATTTTCTGTTTATCAAGAAGTTTTAGTAACTCTTGATGCCAATGCTGATAAATTGTCAATTGTAAATTTTGCTGGTAAGAAAAAAGATGAAATAGAAAGATATGTTTTGGCGCTTGATCATGTGACTGGAGTAGATGTTAAATTTTCTCCAGGCTGGATGGTGACAGCCCCAAGTGTAGCTGATAAAATAAAAATAATTGTTAAGAGTGTAAAGTAGAACCACTAATTTTTAAACACTAATCCCACTAATCTTGACAAGATTTGTAAAAAGATATATTATAAATTTAAGGTGATTGGAATGGCTACCAACCGTTCTCCTATAAAAGGATCTCTTTGAGGCTAAACCTAATTCAAAAAAGTTAAATTTTCGGGTGGAACCGTCTTAATCAAAAAATTATGACCCCGATACCAAATTTTTGGTATCGGGGTTTTTAAATAATTAATATTAAATTAAAATAATATGTCAAAAGAAGAACAGGTAAACATGGAAAGACACAGTATGGCTCATTTAGTGGCCTCAGCTGTCAAAAAACTTTATCCAGATGCTAAATTTGGAATTGGGCCCGAGATAGAAAATGGGTTTTATTATGATATAGATTTTAAAGAAAATATCACCGAAGAAGATTTAAAGAAAATTGAGAAAACTGCTAAAAAAATGGTTTCTCAAAACTTAGAATTTGAAAGAAGCGAAATGAAAATTGACGAAGCTATTAAATATTTTAAAAAATTAGGTCAAGATTATAAAGTAGAACTTTTAAAAGACTTAAAGAGTAAGGGTACTACGCGGGTAAACGATAAAGGGATAGAGAAAAATGAAAAAGTAGAAAATGTTTCAATTTATGAGTCTGGTGAATTTGTTGACCTATGTCGTGGTCCACATGTTGGGTCATCTAAAGAATTAAATGCTAAAGGATTAAAATTAACAAAACTTGCCGGTGCGTATTGGCGAGGAGACTCTGATAATGCACAACTTCAAAGAATTTATGGAGTGTATTTTGGGAATGGTGAAGAATTAAAAAAATATTTGGAAATGCTAAAAGAAGCAGAGAAAAGAGATCATAAAAAACTCGGAAAAGAATTAGGACTTTATTCATTTCACGATGTTGGTCCTGGATTTCCATTTTTTAAACCAAAAGGAACAGTTATTTTAAATGAACTTTTAAAATATTGGCGTGAAGTTCACGATATGGCAGATTACGGAGAAGTGAGGACTCCAGTAATTTTATCACGTGAATTGTGGGAAAAATCAGGTCATTGGGATAATTACCGAGAGAATATGTACACTACAAAAATTGATGATGAAGATTACGCTATTAAACCAATGAATTGTCCCGGAGGAATGTTGCTTTACAAAGAAGAACCACATTCATATCGTGACTTACCTTTGCGTTGGGGTGAAGTCGGATTAGATCATCGTCATGAGTTATCTGGTGTTTTAAATGGTTTGTTTAGAGTTCGTGCTTTTTGGCAAGATGATGCTCATATTTTTATGAGAGAAGATCAGATTAAAGATGAAATTTTGGGAGTATTAAAATTGGCTGATGAAATGTATTCAACTTTTGGTCTTGATTATCATTTAGAATTATCAACTCGTCCGGAAAAATCTATTGGTACAGATGAGGCTTGGGAATCAGCGACAGTGGGTTTAAAAGGAGCATTAGAAGAGTATGGAAAGGGTTTTGAGCTAAATGAAGGTGATGGTGCTTTTTATGGGCCAAAGATTGATTTCCATGTTAAAGATGCACTTGGTCGTACTTGGCAGTGTGGAACTGTACAACTTGATATGAATTTACCTGAGAGGTTTGATTTAAACTATGTGAATGAAAAGAATGAAAATATTAGACCGGTTATGATTCATAGAGTTATTTTTGGATCATTTGAAAGATTTTTAGGAATTTTGGTAGAGCATTATGCTGGAGCTTTTCCAACTTGGCTTTCTCCTGTGCAAGTACAACTTTTAGCAGTGTCTGAAAAACATGTTGATGGTGCATATAAATTAAAGAAAGAATTAAAGAGTTTAGGAATTAGAGTGGAAGTAGATTCAACTGATGAAACGGTTGGAAATAAGGTTAGAAAAGCAGTAAAACAAAAATCTCCATATATCGTCGTGGTAGGCGACAAAGAAATTAGTGGTGATGATTGGACAATTCGTGTTAGAGGGCAAGAAGAACAATTGAATATGAGTAAAGATAAATTTATTGAAAAAGTTAAAAATGAAATAGAAAAAAGAAGTTAGGTTAGAAAATTAAATACAGTTTATTATTTCTAGAGAGACGTTCCGGGTCACTCAGGCCAAGTCTTTATGCTCTCTAAAAGTAATAAACTGTATTTGAGTATAAAATTAGTTATTTACTACGTATGAAAGAAAAACAACATAAATATTACGTTCAAACCTTTGGTTGCCAAATGAACAAAAATGATTCCGAACGTGTTTCGTCACTTTTGAATTCTTTAGATTTGGAAAAAGTTGAAAAACCAGAAGAAGCTGATTTAATTGTTGTAAATACTTGTTCAGTTCGCCAAAGTGCGGAAGACAGGGTTTTTGGAATGATTAAGAATTGGCAAAAATTGAGAAAGGAAAAACCAAATTTGATAATTGCGGTTACTGGTTGTATGCCAGGAAGAGATCATGAAGGTAAAATTAAAGATAAAATTCCTGGAGTTGACCTTTGGTTTGGGATAGATTCATTAATACAATTACCAAAGTGGCTAGAAGGTCTTGCTATTCTCCCCCTTTCCAAGGGGGAGTTAGAGGGGGTTGCCAAAGATTATTTGCAAATAAATCCAAGTAGAGACAATAATACTCAAGTATTTATATCTATTCAAACCGGATGTGATAATTTCTGTACATATTGCGTAGTTCCTCATGCGAGAGGTAGGGAAAGAAATAGAACTTTAAAAAGTATTTTAAAAGAAATTAAAATTGCAGTGGGTGATGGTGCTAAAGAAATTACATTGCTCGGGCAAGTGGTGAATAATTACAAAGCAAGTGACCTAGAGAATTTTAGCAAAGACAACCCATATACAAAACACACCCCTAACCCCTCTCAAGAGGGGAATTCCCTCCTTGAGGAGGGTAGGGAGGTGTTGGTGAAAGATCATTTTGCGGCACTTCTATGGGAGATAAATCAAATTGATGGAGAATTTAGAATCCATTTTACTGCGCCTGATCCTCAACATTTTTCTTTGGAGCAAGTTAAAGCATTGTCTCTTCCAAAACAGGTAAATTTTTTACATATTCCAGTTCAGTCAGGAGATGATGAGATATTAAAAAAGATGAATAGGCATTACACAAGTGAAGAATATATTGATTTAATAAAAAAGATACGTAAACAAAAACCAGATATTGCAATTGCAACAGATATCATTGTGGGTTTTTGTGACGAAGGAGAAAAAGAATTTGAAAATACAGTCAAAATGTACAAAGAATGTGATTTCGATATTTCGTACAATGCAAAATATAGTGAAAGGTCAGGAACTACGGCTGCAAAAGTTTTGAGTGATAATGTAAGTATAGAAGACAAGAAAAAGAGGTGGTTTATTTTGCAAGACTTAATGGAGGAAACCACTTTGAGAAAGAATCAAAAATATCTAGATAAAGAAGTTAGAGTTTTGGTTAGTAACTGTGAACAGGTTCTCCCCCTTTCTAAGGGGGAGTTAGACTTGTCCCGTAGCGAACTGGTATGGGAGGGGGTTGCCAACAAGGGTGAAAAGGCAAACCCCTCCCAGCCTCCCCTTGGAAAGGGGAGGAGTTGTGTGTGCTCTGGTAATTCTGACGAAATGAAAATTGTGCAATTTGTTGGTGACTCAGACATGATTGGAACTTTTCAAAAAGTGAAAATAACGCAGGCTTTGATGTGGATATTGAAGGGTAAATTAGTATAAATAATTAAAAATAGACCAGTATTACATACTGGTCTATTTTTAATTATATACCTTACCGCTTGTCATCCTGAACTTGTTTCAGGATCTTTCTAAGTAATTACTTTTAATAAGTATTATATTTTTCTCTTACTTTTGTCTGCACAAAAGTAACAACCTGCCTACCGGCAGACAAGAAAGCTCCGAGCTTTCATTATTTAGATAATTTACACATTCATTTCACTCTGATTACATAGTCGTTTCACTAGAATGAAACCAGCCCCTGCCTACCGGCAGGCAGGCTTTGGGACGTTCAATTTCATGTGTAAATTAAACTAAAAAATTCAAATGCTCGGTCTCGTGATTTGGAGATTGTGATAATTTTTTTATTCACGCCCCTTGACAAAAGGGGTAAAATATGGTATACTATTTTGTTGGGAAGTTAGAGTTCTTTACTTATTAATTGGTCGCAACAGACCAAGCCAAGGAGACGATAGATGAGAAGAACAAAAGCCAGTAAAGTTAGTGTGATTTTGGCCGTTCTCGCCGTTATTTGTGCTATGGCGGGACTTTCCATGTTCCTGATTGCAATAGTACAGGGGACCTACATCTACGCAGAAGGTGCGGTGCCGTGGTACTATGATGGGGTGACACTCGCCAAAAACGGTATGATCGGTTTCGCCCTCGCAGGCATGTTGATCATTGTCCTTTTCGTCAGTAAATGGGTGAGTAGCCTAAAGGGCAAGAATTTGAGCAGTTACTAATTGGTCGTCAGACCAAGGAGGTTATAAATGGAAAAGATCCGCATCTTAGTTGCAATTGCTTGCGCTTTTTCCCTGTTGGTAGGGGCCACTGTCTGTGTAGCGTCATTTTTCGATGCCGTGGACCATGATACAATATTCTCTGGCATAGATCTCATCTATGTTGGAATGGTGTTCATGGCCCTGTATAAGGTTATCGAATGGTGGCGAAAAAAAAGTCTCACTCCTGGCGAGTGAGGAATACTGGGTAACTCCCAAAACTATCCCGTGACGGTTGTTGCGGGTGTTTTTTTTAAAATTGTTTTCCAACTAAATATCCCGTACTCCACGCAATTTGAAGATTATATCCACCAGTTGGGCCGTCAATATCCAAAACTTCTCCAGCAAGGTATAAGTTATCTATAATTTTTGATTTGCAAGTTTTGGGATCAACCTCTTTTATATCTACTCCACCAGAAGTAATAATTGCTTTCTCAAATCCGACTAACCCTGTAACAGTTAATTCAAATTCTTTTAAGAGTTTGACTAGAGTTTTTCTTTCAACTTTTGTAATTTCATTTACTTTTTTACTTTCATCAATTTCTGATAGTTTAATTATAACTGGTATGAGTTTTTTAGGCATTAATTTGTCTAAACTATTTTTGAATTGTTTATTTTTTATTTCTATAAAGTCTTTTTGGATTCTTTTGTCGAGAGTAGGGAAGTCTAATGCTGGTTTAAAATCAATTGTCATCCTGAGCTTGTCGAAGGATCCCTTCTTTGTATTTTTCTCAACCACTTTACTTAAATTTAAAATAATAGGTCCACTTAGTCCGTTACCAGTAAAAAGTGCTTCACCAAACTCTGACCCAAGTTTCTTTTTATTCCAAATGCTTATTTCTACATTTTTTAAACTTAAACCTTCAAGTTCTTTTACAATACTTTCTTTGACTATAATTGGGGTTAAAGCGGGACATGGATCTATCACTGTGTGTCCAAGATTTTTTAACCAAGTATAGGCGTCCCCAGTTGAGCCAGTTCCAGGATATGATTTTCCACCAGTAGTAATTAGGTAGTTATCAGCGATAATTTCCTCACCACTCTCTAAAACAATTTTTTCTATCTTTTTGTTAGTGCTAGTTATCTTTTTAACCGGACTATTTAATTTTACCTCTACTTTGTTTTTCTTTAGCTCTTTTTGTAATGCATATAAAACATCTTTAGAACTGTCAGAGACAGGGAAAACTCTGTTTCCTCGCTCTACTTTTGTTCTCACTCCCGAGTTTTCAAAAAAATCAATTACATCAAGATTGCTAAATTTACCTATAGCAGAATAGAGAAATTTTCCGTTTTGTCCGTAAATACCAATAAGTTTTTTTAGGTTTTCTTCTGCATTTGTTATATTACATCTTCCTTTTCCAGTGATTAAAAGTTTTACTCCTAAGTATGGGTTTTTTTCAATTAAAATAACACGAGCACCGTTTCGGCTCGCTTGAACTGCCGCCATCATTCCAGCCGGCCCTCCTCCGATTATTGCTAGGTTGTATTTTTTTTGCATAAGCTGAAAGCTTTGTCATTCCCGCGAAGGCGGGAATCTAGGTTGGTAATTATCTTTTATTAATTCTATTACTTATATTTTTAATTAAAAATAAATAGACAATGAATATAGAAGCAATGCAACCGATTTGTACCACATATAGCCAATTTATTATTTTGGTATAATTAATTCCTATAAAATTTGGTTCTGTTTCTAACTTCTCATTAATTTTAGATGTTTTTTTATCATCTTCGTTTCTATAAAGCTCTGCTTTAGTATGGAAATAGTTAATCATTTTTTGCCAGAATTCTTCAACTGTAATTAAATTATTTTTATAATCTTTAATTATTTGTACATATATTTTATCTCCATTTATTTTTTCTGGAAAGGCGGGTTTATTGCCAAAATTGAGTTCTGCATTTGTTTGTTTTAAATAACTTGTGATATATAAATTGCTTAAATTGAGACTTTCATTTTGAAGTTTTGTTATTTTGTGATTATATTCATTAATGCTGTTTTGAGATAATTGTATAAAAATAGAAAATAGAGTAATAACTATTAAAAGAATTATATTTATAATAATTAATTTTTTTTCTTCTATTCTACGCATATAGTGTATTGATTTTTTATATAAAAAATGTTAATCTGTTAAGTATAATAACAGTATAAGAAATTGGTGTCAAACATGGTTGTCATTCCGGACTTGATCCGGAATCCCTCTAAGCACATACTTTTTAACATGTAATTACTTAGAAAGATCCTGAAACAAGTTCAGGATGACAGTGGGGGGTTCGTCAATCGTCCACTCGCTCAATTGTTGGGTCTGGGCGTTGAGAATTTTTAGTTTAATTTACATACGAAATTGAACGTCCCGAAGGGCTGGTTTCATTCTAGTGAAACGACTGTGTAATCAGAGTGAAATGAGTGTGTAAATTATCTAAAAGTTTGATAGCCCAGCAGTTTTTGTTACTTTTTGATGATAAAAAGTAAAAGAAAAGAATAATACATTTTAATAGTAATTACTTTAAGAGATCTCTCCACTTCATTTCACTGCGTTACATTTCGGTCGAGATGACAGGTGAGGGATTGCTTCGTACCTTGCAATGACAGTGTGGTGCCTACTGAGTTGTCTACGTAGATAAAAAAACAAGGAAGTAGCCCAGGCTTCTTCCTTGTTGGTTTTGGATGACTAGGTGACGAATCACAATTCGTCTGTCCTTATCAATTCATGATTTGGACAAACATCGCATCCGTCACACGCATCAGTCCCTTCAAAATCACAGGGGTTTGTATCTTGGCTCAGCTCATCAAGGTCTTCATCTCTCATGTGTGCCATTTTGACAACCTCTCTCTTGATTTGAATGGTAGTTTATGTTAATCTTATTAATACACTATCATATTTTAAATGGAAAGTCAATGAATAATCTACCAAAAATTTTAGTAATCCTTGGTCCCACTGCTAGTGGAAAAACTAGCATGGCTTTAGAATTAGCAAAAAAGTATGATGGGGAAGTGGTTTCTATGGATTCAAGGCAGGTTTATAAAAAAATGAGAATAGGGACGGATAAACCTGAGGGTGAGTGGAAAAGGGATTCTTCGGTTCCTCAGAATGACAGCGGAGAAAATTTTTATATGGTAGAAAATATTCCACATCATATGTTGGATATATATGAACCGACGCAAGAATTTAGTTTGGCTGATTTTAAAGAACAAGCAGTAAAATGTATTAAAGACATTTTAAAAAGAGGGAAACTTCCAATTTTAGCAGGTGGTACAGGTTTATATATTGAAGCTATAATAGATAATATGGATATTCCGACTGGGACCTCAGATAAAAAATTAAGAGTTGAACTTGCAAACAAGTCACTCGGAGAATTGCAAAAAGAATTAAAAGAAAAAGACCCTAAGTCTTACAGCGTTATTGATATACAAAATCCACACAGAGTAGTTCGTGCTCTTGAGGTTGTAATACAAACTGGTAAGTCTTTTGTAGATTTAAAAACAAAGTCTGACCCAATTTTTGATGTTTTACAAATTGGAATAAAGCTTGATAGGGAAGTGATGTATGAAAGAATTAACAAAAGAGTTGATGAAATGGTTGATGATGGATTGATTGAAGAAGTGAGGGGTTTGGTTGGCGATGGTTTCGGGTATGAATTGCAAAGTATGTCTGGGATAGGATATAAACAGGTTGGGTATTTTTTAAAGGGTGAAATGAGTTTAACTGAAGCAATAGAACTTTTAAAAAGAGATACTCGTCGTTATGCAAAAAGACAAGTTTCTTGGTTTAAAAGAGATGAGAGGATTAAGTGGGTTGAGGGTATTGGTGAGACTGAGGAGTTGGTTGATAAGTTTTTGAAATAATATTTTTCGATTGTCATTCCGATTGAAGCGACAGCGGAATAGAGGAATCTTTCAAAGTAAGTACTTGTTAAATGGTGTGTAGTAAGAAAGATCTCTCCACTACATTCCACTGCGTTATATTTCGGTCGAGATGACAAAATAGGAGAGTTTTATAAACCGTGATTACTTTAATAGTTGAGATAACACCTCCCTAACCCTCCTCAAGGAGGGAATTAAATTATAATAAACTAAAAAAGTTCTGATATATGTCAGAACTTTTTTGTTTGAACAATTTGGTTTAAAGTTCTACTTCTTCTCCCATAAAACTTAAAGTTTCTTTCGTCACAGTATCGGTCGCTTCAATATGTACTTTGGAAACCAATATTTCCTGACTGAGGTCTTTTTTACTCAGTTTAATTTTTATAGGTAAAGCAAATATATCTACTTCAACTGGCATTTGTTTTATTTCCCAAGTTATCTTACTATTTTTTTCATCATAAAATAATTTACCATCTATAGTATCTTCTGTAGTAATAGAATCAATATTTCCATAAACATCAGCACTTACCTTAATATTTTCTAAGGGGTGTAAACTATTATTTAAAATCCAAGTTACGTTATGAACTTCTTTTCCATCTTCTGTAGTAACTTCATCTCGGTTTTCAAATGTTAAATCAGAGTTTATAGTAATATTAATCGGATTAGAAGAAATTACTTTTTCTTTTCCGTCTTTTTTAAAACTAATTTCTGAAGTAATATTAATTACGTGTCCTTGAAGTTCACTTAAATTAATTTCGTTTGAATTTTTGATTGGTATGTTTAAATCAATTACTACTTCATCGTCTGATGTTATTTCTCCAAGAGCTGGTACATGTCGTTTATTCCAAATGATTTGACCACGCCTGTGAGTGTCTGTTAATTGAATTCCTTGGATGTCGCCATCGTTGTCATCTGATACCTCGGCCCAATCAAGCAAACTATCTCTTTTTAAAGCAGGGGCATCTAACCAAAGTTTAATTCTAGCATCAGAAAATTCTTCTTTACTAGAATTTTTAATACGCAAGCTGATAGTGAGTAGTTCATCAGGTGTGCTACTAAAATCTTTGGTTGAACCATTGATTGCCAAACTAAATCCTAGGTCATTTTTAGACAACAAAGAATTAATTTCCGATTTAGCGAGGCTGTAAGTTTGATCTGAATTTGTGTAAAGTTGTAATTCTACTCCAGCAGTTAGTTTATCAAATTCTCCCTCACTATATTTACCCACAATAGTAAATTCTTGTTTTTCCAGAGTGCTAGTTGTTGTTTTATCTACTACCATCCATATTTTATCTTGATTTAGTTCTGGCTCAGATTCTGTGATATAAAAATTTTCTGGAAACTGAGGAACGAGTTCTATTACTTGCCCTAAAATAAGTTCAGTAGTTTCTAAAGTAAATTTATATTCCACATCATTTCCTACAACTACACTATCTGGTCCTGTCACAGATAGTTTAAAAGGAGTTTTGTCTATTTTGTTAGTTAGGGTTGCAACAGTTTGCAATTCTGATTCAAAGTTTTTAGGACTGTAATTTAAGAATGCACGAAGCGATTGTTCTTGTTTGAGAGCACCATACATTTTACCAGTAATTTCAATATAACCTGTTTCTTTTGGATTTAAAACGTCTAAATCCCATTCATTATTAGTAGAATTTTTTCCCTCAGGTAATACTTCTATAATTTCAAATCCATTTGGGTATTTGATACTTAACAAAACATTATCTAAATCCATTTTTTGTAAATTACCATAATTAATACGGTAGGTAGTGGTTGCTCCTAGGTTTACATATTTAGGACCTTCGATAGTAAGTTTTACACTATCTTCTGTAAAAGTTTTGTTTCCTGGAAAAGTAAAAAATCCCACCCAAGCTATTCCAGCGAAAAAACCACCTAAAAGAATCAAAGTAAAGAAAAATTTTATAATTGGATGTCTTTTTTTCATCTCAATTTCATTCATATTGCGACTACTTTTTTTATTTTCGTAGATATCATCTAAAAAGTTTTCTATTTCTTTTTTTTCTTTAACCACTTTCTTTTTTCGTAGTGGTGTTTTTTTTCGCATGGTTTTTTTGAAAAGTTTAGGTGTGGGTTTAGAAATAACCTTAGTTGTTATCCTCCTTTTTTTAACAACTTTTTTCCTACTTGTCGGCAGACCAGCTTTCTTGTCATCATCTATTTTCTTACTAGAAAATTTTCTTTTTTGTGGAGGCATAATTTTATTTTGTGTATTATATTTAATTTATTATTTATATTTAATTTACCTTTGCATTAAAATACTAAAGATCTGGTCTTTCTCTAATTTAGGAATTTGAATTTTAGCACCATTTACAGCTAGTGTCAATCCATCTCCTTGACTCCAAGTAGGTGTCCAAGTATCTTGAAAAATTAATTGACTTGAAAAACCACTTTCATTTCCAGATTGTCTTTGTACAATTAGTTGATGTTTGGCAGTTTGCTTTGTATCGCTAAAAGTACTCCAGAACTTGTCCATTTTAGTAGTCTGATTTACATCTATTTTGAAAGGTAATTTGTAAGAAAATTTTATAACTGACGATTCTCCAGGTTTTGTTACTGTCCAATTACCAAAAGAAGTTTTACCAAATTCTTTAGTAATTCTGGTACCAGAATTTGAATCCATTTTAACTAGTTTTTCTAATCTATTTAAATCTTCATCTTCACTATACCATTTTTCTGGAGATTTAAAATATTTTTCATCAGGCCAATCAAAACCCTCTGCGGATATCAGTACACTATCATCAGGTACGTAAAGGCGGAGGTAATTAATATTTGTTGTACCGTATAAGTGTTCCTCATTATTGCCAACATGTTCTCTTTTGATAATCACATTATTAATTATACTTCCATCTGGTTGTACTAAAGATTCATGATAAATATTTTGGATAATATTTGCATCACTTTTTTGTCCTTGAATATTACTATTAACTACCATTAGGTAATCCTGTCCATTTTTTGTGTTTATTATTTTTCCAGCCCAACCAAAATTTGACACTGCGGTTTGGCTAGCACCATCTTTAAAATATACTTGAATTTCTTTTTTATTTAAAGCGTCATTTAAATTAGCGAGTAGAGGTAGAGTTTCATTTGCATTGATATTCTCTATGTACTCTATGAGGTTGGGAGCTAGGTCAGTTAAAATTTGTTTTGGTTTACCTTCCTTTTTTTCTTCTCCTGTTTCAACGATTGTCTGGATTGTTTTTATAGCGTTTAAAGAACTCAGTTTTACATCTCTCTTTTCATCGGTAATAGGTCCTGTTAAACTCAGTAGTCTTTCGAGGACTCTGCTATTAATCGAAATCACACCATCAGCAGTTAGGTTACGACTTTTTCTGAAGAACCATAATAATTTTTCAGCGCTATCTGGAAAATTTGGAAACCAATTTGCATCTTGAAACTCCCAACGTTTATTAGCAATTAAAAGAGGTGCAGGTGGTTCAATAAATTCAGTTAATTGTCCTTGTAAGTCATAACTTCCACCAGCAGGAATATCTAAGTTTTCAATTTTACCATTATTAATATCTAGAATTCCAAAACTTCCTACGAATCCTCCGGTAGCTCTAATTTCATCTTCGTTTTGAAACACTAATAAGTAACGACGCATACCATTTTCACCAAATAGGTCTTCTAAACTACCTGCTAGTTTAGAAATCTCTCCAAGATCATTTACTAAAGATTTAAAAATTTCTCGATACTCATTAAAAGGGGATTGATACTCAAGAGGTAGAACAGTTGTGTCTGTATCTTCTAGGTATTCAAGTGATTTTTTATAATGAGGAAGAGCTAGTTGTAGATGAGTCAAAGTTGTTCCTATTCTACTGCCAGATTCATCTTCTATTTTTTCACTTAGGCCTTTTAGTAGATAAGCATTGCCAAGTGAAATGGATTGCCCTGCTAAAATAAGATTTTGTCGGCTAGTTACTTGATTATTGAGTATCGGTACAACCTTAATTATTTTTTGTAGTATTTTATGGTGATTGTTCATCGTATCTGTTGCATCATTAAAATTTTTAAGAGCATCAGTTAAGGAAGATTGTGCTTGCAACAAATCTGAATTCATCAAAGAAAGGGTTGCATCTTGCAAAGACATAAAACCTACAGTAGAAGAATCGCTTACTTGATTTGTTAAAAGTTTTACCTGGCTGTATTGTGTTTTAACTTGACTGGGTAAAATTAAAAGCATGGCTATAATCGCAAAACTAACAGTCGCTTTTCTCCAAGCGATCATTTTAAAAGCATTGCTAGTTTGCTTAATATGATTTTGAATGTTTGCCCCTAGATTTTTGAATGGATTTGTAAAATTTAATTTTAAATTTATTCTTTTCTTAGTTCCGTTTATAGAAAACTTTGGTAAATTATCTGTTTTTGTTTTTACAGTATTTTCCTGCCTGCCGACAGACAAGTTCTCTTTTTTGATAGGTAGTTTTTTAATTTCAGTTTCTTCTATAAAATTATCTTGAAATTCATGTAGATTTACCATCAAACTTTCTTTACTAAAGTTCTTTTCAGATTTTTTTTCTAGGTTATGATAATAATGAAAAAGGGAAGATTCAGAATTTTCTGGAGAATAACTTTTTATATTTTTCCAAGCTGTTTTACTTCCTTTTTTTAAATTAACTAGATGAGGGGATAAAAGAGGATCGCTACCAACGTGGTGGATAAAAAATTTAACCGGTTTTGAAGTTGGTCTTGTGTTAGAAGTTTTTTTGTTCGTAGTTTTAGTTATTTTTGTGGCATTTTCTTCTTTGCAAGTGCTTTTATTGTGACCTGTTTTACCACAAACTGTACATCTACGAATTTGAATTTTCTTTCTTTTTTTAGCAAGCATGATAAAAAATTAATTCTTTTTGATAGTTGTATTATATCATATTTTCTATTCCTTTTCCAAGGATGATTGTGTATAGATTATTTTTTCCAATCAACCACAGTAAAACCTTTTCCTCGTTTTTTTACCACCAACTTTTGTCCCTCTCTCCAGCCTAATTCTCTAACTCCACCAATTGGTAAACTTATAGTATAACTCCCTTTTACGCTTTGTATTTTACGTATTTCTTCTTCATGTATTTTTTGTCTAGACATATATTAAGTTTAGAATTTATCCCTATGGTATTCCATATGTAATACCATAGGGATAGTATATCATAAAATAAGAAATTTACAAAGTATTTTTCTTCACAATCTTGGTTTGACATTTAAGGCTTAATAGAAATTCTGGTCGGCTATTTTCTTCCTTTTAACAACTCAACCACAACTATC
>Ga0222658_1000457_pt1 | contig 22067 bp, 44 predicted proteins | sample AntAcemetagen476_FD_179830 | JGI IMG/M metagenome (GOLD analysis project Ga0222658, IMG submission 179830) | Saline water microbial communities from Ace Lake, Antarctica - #476 | ecosystem: Environmental > Aquatic > Non-marine Saline and Alkaline > Saline | place: Antarctica: Ace Lake... | reverse complement strand
CAGGTATTATGGTTCTTATTAACAATTTCAGGAATTATGTATATTGGAGCCATATTCCTGCTTTATAACGGACTAATACTTTATAAACAAATCCTAAAATATCCTGACCTACGAGAAAAGTGTAGATTAATGGTCATTGAGCAAATCAAAATGCTCTTAAAAGCATCTATAATAATACTTGTATGTATTCTACTTATGTATTTTAGAGTATGATATAATGAATAGGGAATACTATACAACAGCAGGGCGTGGTCATTCGATGAAAAAATTCAAGGAGATAGAGGTAGATGAAAGAGAAAACTTCGAGCTCAATGAAGTCGAAAAATGGATGAAGAAATATGGGTTAAACGATTCGTCATGGGTAATATGGGTAAGTCCAGATAAAAGGGTGGCAGCGTCGTATGCGTTTGAGGCTGATACTGATATGTCAGAAGTCGCAGATTGTGAAATAGATAGTGCTGTATTTAGATATACAGATGACGGGACAAACATAATTGAAGAATCAGACGATGGAGATGAAGGATATTTGCTGATACTAATGAAATAAAGGAGTGGCATATGAAGAAGACTACTTAAAATACGGTGCCTACTGTCTATTGCATAGCTGAGACCGCATGGGTGGTGGGCACTTTAAAAATAAAATAAGGAAGGAATAATATGTGTATGAAGATATGCTCAAATTGTTTAAAAAGAGCCTTGTGTGATATTCCTGGTGATGACCACATTGATTGTGAATTATGGGTTGAGGATCATACCATATCCGAATATTCTAATCATGGGTTTAATATCAACATTTCCATCCCCATCCAGCATGAACCACCAAGAAGTAACCGTGATAAATAGATTAATGGATATCATGGTAATTTTAGTGTTAATAAATATCGTTATAGCCGTTTATATGGATATATATATTAAATCAAAATTCACTTCCATGCGAAAAAGCTGGGAAAAGACTGTTAGAGAACATATTTCATTCTTAATGGAAATTGATCTGGTAGTAATTAGACAGAATTTTGATATAGATAAGATGATAAAACAAATAGGAGAACAAGATGAAGAAAGAAACGAAGAAATTCTGGGAAAGCTTAAAGCTTAAGAACGAAGCTTTATTTAATGAGTTTAAGTTCGCGATTGTTGGTGAAGTAGTGAAAGGTAATGATCTTGTAATTGGGTATAATGAAGAGACAAATGATTTTGTCTACTCATTCTACCAGAAAGCAGATCGGATGCGGAAGCTCGTCCACAAATGCAAGGCCAAGTGGCTGAAGAAGCTGTTGAGAAAGTGGTTTCCTGATCAGGTAGTATATGTCCCAAGATTTGTCACTATTGCATATCCTGCAATGAGTGGGATTTTGGATGTATTCCTTTCGCAAAAAAACCTCCTGATTGACATACAGTTTAATGCTAAAGAAGGAGTATACTCGTATTCTCTGGCATGGTATAAGAATAAGATGCCGAGCAGAAGAGCATATGTAACTCACAACATGGACTATGTTTCAGTACACCAAAGTGCTGTAAAAAATGCCTGGGCATTATTCTACGGAAAGACAGAAATGTAGTGAATATAGGGTGGGCTATCTACAATGGTCCACCCAAACTTGAATAAAGGAGATTAATCGTGGAATTACCAAAAGAGACAAGAAAAGCATTTATTCATCTTGCCAGAATATATGAGACTACGGGGATTGAAGAAATCAGAAAAGAGTGTATGCATTGCATCGGGAAATTTGGTCGAGTATACGGAAGTACAGTTAATGATAACCTTACTGGGTGCTATTTATGTGAAAAGATTGTAGAGTGTAATAACTGCTGGATAAAGGTTAATGGGGAAAAATGTCATGATGGAATTAACCGCGAAACGCTCTATGATATTCGTGATTCAATAATGCCATGGGACATCCGCAAGGCATTCATATCCAGAGCTAAACATATAAGATCAGAGATAAGGAAATGTGAGGAGAGGGAGGAATAGTGGAAAGAATATTATGTGCTGCGATATGGGATACAGCAGGAATCTCTTGTTTACCGCAGGGTCCAATTAATCTAGGAGGTAATGGTTTTGTTGTTTGCGGACTTCGCCATTGTGATTGTGTACAAACATTATCTCTTATGCAGGACGGGGTCCATATAAAGCAAGGATGTATTCATGGGTTTTTAACCTCTAAGAATAGGTTCGTAAATAGGGTTGAGGGACTGAAAATAGCAACTAAGGCTAATCAGATAGTTGGGGAGAAGCACCATCCAAAGGATGAATTATGCTCAGAGGATTTATATTAAAAAATGGAGGACATTATGAAGTATTTTATAGTAGTATGGTTATTGGCTGGTATATGGAGAGCTTATAAGTTCTTGAAATTTGATATCAGAGATGAAGGTCATGTCTCCTGGGGTCACGTCACGTTCAGCTTACTTTTGATCATAGGTGGGTTGATTAGTCTTCTTGATCATTACATTCATCTTGAAGTACTGTATGGATACACATGTGTAGATGATGTAGATGAATGGTATAATAGAGATAACGGGAACTGGGTTAAGGAAGTAAATAGAGAATATACAAAACTTGCATGGTCCAGACTTACTAACAAAGAAATAATGGATAAGTATATGCCAGTTGAAATCATAGGGTGGGGTACTATAAATAAGATATTCCGGATCTACCCAGATCTTAATAGAAGATTACCCACTATTTGTAGGTATATGACTAGAAAAGAATACACCAGGTGGAGGAAAGTATACACCAGGGAGATGATTGATATTGACAAATTATTAGCAGAACAGGGTAATAAAACAGAAAGCTAAGAAACTATATTTTGCCTAAAAGTTCTCCTGGCGGGGTATAGCGATGAAGGAAGGGTAGCATTAGTGTGTTGCCCTTTTTATTTTAACAATTTAAGAAAAGGAGTAGGAAATGACAGGTAGTGATGTAGAAAAGGAAATCAAAGAGTCTCAGGACTGTGTGATAAATAGAGCTCAGGAGATTATAACAGAGAGAGCCAAGAAGTTTATACTCAATGATAAAAAGGGAAAGGAGCTTATGGTAGATTTCTTTAACTCATGTGAGGGAGATTATGATGTAGATTATTCAGAGTTCCTTGATCATTCTGATATGATGGATGATTATATTCCAGGTTGTGGAGTATTTACATTTGATCAGGCATCACATCAAGAAATGGATGAGTTTCTAATTTCTGAATACTTTGATTTAATGGCTGATAATAAGGCGACCGATATAATGACCGGCGAGAATAATAAATCCGTACTGGATAGCGAACTCCCATCATTTGAAATAGTGGCTGATAGGAAGTACGAGATACTGAAAAGAGAGACGTACGTTGTGCAAGCAAGAGATTTTGATGAAGCTGTTAAGAAGGTCAAGGATGGCTTAATATGCGTAGCGAATTCAGTATACATAAAGGGCACAGAGGAGCCATTAAGTGCCAAGGAAAGCTACGCTATAGCAGAGTGTGATGTGCTTATACCTGATGATAATGGAATGGACTATGAGGAGAATAACCCCGTGTTTGAGGTTATAGAAGATGAGTGCAAGAATCTAACGGAGGAAGAGAATGAGTAAGGTAATATACAAACCAAAGGGGCTGGCAGGAGAATATTCCGGGTATGCCATTAATCTTTACAACAAATGCAGTAATGCTTGCGACTATTGCCTTACCGGTGATACGTTACTATTTAGATCAGACATGTCAGTTGTCATGATAAGAGATGTAAAGGTGGAAGATAAGATACTTGGAATTGTGTCCTTAGCAAAAGGTAAACACAATAGAAAATATTATTCTATAACTGAGGTGACCAATAAGATGGTTACAAGGGAGCATGTTTATGAGGTAACGCTAGATAATGGCTTGTCTTGTAAGTGTTCGGAAAATCATAGGTGGCTTACTGAAAGGGAATGGAAATATACAATGCCAGCACGCACTGGGATGAGGCCATTTTTAACAACAAATAACAAAGTAAGTATAGCGAGTTCACAAATTAACCTATCACTTGATGAAACAGACGATTATAGAAGAGGATATCTTTCTGGAATGATTAGGGGTGACGGTCACCTTTGTAAACACAGTAACCTGATAAGTCGGTTTAGACCAGACAGGAATAATGCCACGTATACATTTATGCAGCACGCATACCAATTTAACCTTAGGCTAAAAGACATTGAGGCAATAGACCGAACAGCAAAATACCTTTTACATTTTGGAGTAGTGGTCAAAAGATTTAAATTTACTGATACTATGTACGGTATAAGGACAAGCAATGAGAAAAACTATAACGAGATTAAAGCGCTTATCGAGTGGAACAATAGCAAGGAATGGCTAAGAGGATTTTTGTCTGGTATATTTGATGCAGAAGGAGGATTTACCTATAATATAATGAGAATATATAATAGTGACGATATAATTATTAATACAGTAATACTGGCGTTAGACATGTATGGTATTCCCCACATTATGGATAAGCCTCGCTACGGTAAAAACAAGATTGTCAAAACCGTCAGGATAACAGGTGGGGAGTATCAGCAAACTAAGTTTATCCAGATAATGGACCCTGCAATAACACGTAAAAGGACATTAGGTAAGCGTAGGAATGTTGGAAGTTCAAAGGTAAAATCTATAAAAGATTTAGGGTATGAAGAGGAAATGTTTGACATCACCACGACATCAGAAACCTTTTTTGCAAACGGAATGGTATCTCACAACTGCTATGTCCCAGCTATAATGCGATACAAAAGGGAAGACTTCAATAACAACCCAGTAGTACGTAAGGATATACTTGAAAAGCTTGGTAAACAACTGGCTAATGAACGTGGAGACTTTGATGGTGTTAGTGATGATGAATCTCGTGTGCTCATGTGCTTCACTTGTGATCCGTACCAGGGTAATGAGGAATTCAACCATATCACAACAGAAGCAATAGAGTTATTGAATGAAGCAGATCGTCCGTTTAGCATTCTGACTAAAAACGGTAAGAGAGCAAGTAGAGATTTTCACCTATATAGAAAATGTGACCATTTTGGGTCTACTCTGACATTCTGTAATTACGAGGATTCAATGCTTCACGAGCCAGATGCTGACTCGCCAATGGAGCGGTTTGAAGCAATAAAGTTAGCTCATAGTCTTGGTATATATACCTGGGTGAGTGTGGAGCCAGTAATTAACCCGGTGCAGTCCCTAAGGCTAATACAAGCAACAATGAAATATGTTGATAAGTATATGATAGGTAAGATTAATTACCAACATTCTGATGTTGACTGGAAAAAGTTTGTGAGGGACGTTGAGTTTCTGTTCAGGGATTGTACTGAGAAGTTAGTCCTTAAAAGTAGTTTGTTAAAATATAAGGAGTAAACATGAACGCAAATAGAGAAAATATTACAATGATTCCAATGGATGTATATACATTTCTTTATAAGAAACTTGGAATTTTAGGAAAGGATTGTATTGATGCTGAATTAAGTGCTATAACGGGTCATTATGTTATAGATATATTCAAATTAGAAGATCAACTTGTTGAGAAGCATGGGTATAATGAAGATATTGACGGATCAATGGGTGATTTTGTTCTTAGTAAATTAGGAAAAGAAGTGTGTGATCAGTTAATGATAATAATAGATCAATAAGGAGTAATAATGAAAGGCAAAAAAGTAACAATAACTATAGAAATGGAATGCGTTCCAGAAGAATACGAAACTGTAGGTAATAAGGTATCCTGGCTTAAAAAAGATTTAAAGCACTTTATCACACAAGATGAAACTTGCTATAAGAAGATTAAGATTTCATCTAAAATTGATAAGATCAAGGAGAAATAATGAATGCAACAAAATCTGAAATAAATAATTATCTGCAGGGTGTTGGATGGTCAGGATCCTTGATAAGTTGGGCAGATAACTATACAGTAAGCCAATGGAACTTACACGAAACAGACAAAGATGCATATGAGTGGTTTAAGGGCTATCGCGATCACTTATTCCAAAGCGTTAAGGGCGAGTTCGAAGCCAAGAATTCGATTGGTGTATGTTACTGCGGTGAGTGTAATAAGTGTCGTTTCGGATAAAAAGGATGACCACATGATAACTTACGACGAAAGGTTAAGAATAAATTGGCCGGAATGGGCGGGAAAGCCCCAAAGGTTCAAGGTTATGATTGATGGTGAGGTTAAGACAGCACAGCTTGGGTCAAATGCTTGTTGGGTATGCCTTACTGACGATAATGGAGAATTCTGGCAACATGGTCTTACGATGGCAGAAATAGAAGTTTGCAGGGAGATTAAAAATTGTGTTTGGGGTAATGTGCCATTGCCGGAATGGGTAGAAAGGCTCAGACCGACACAAGAGGAGGAACTAAAATGAAAGTAAGATTAACAGATGATCAAGTGTATGAATTATTAGCTATGGCAGATGGATTTGTCTTAGATAATAATTTGATGATATATCCGGCTCGTCTTAACAAACCGGAAGAACTCGGATCGCTGATAGCTATTATTGATGACAGATATGGTGATGTCCCACACCAATTGTTAAGTGGTGACCATTACTTCCTGGAAGATGGTGAAGTAAAGTGGAAAAATATTTCTATTAGACCGATTAGGTTTGGATATTATGCCATGGATCCCAATATGCGTGTATTTTTTAAGGAGATAAAAAAAAATGTCTAAAAATAATGATATAGCAGATGCGAACAACAAACTGATAGCAGAGTTCATGAATGTGAAGAAGAGTAATGTTACCTTTTTCATGACTGAACCTTTCTGGATTGAGTCCTATGAAAAAGATGAGGATTTAAAATATCATATTAACTGGGACTGGTTAATGACGGCTGTTAGTAAGATTGAAAGTCTTGGTTTTTCTACGTATATTAGATGGTGGTACTGTGTAATAGGTGATGAAGGTGATGGAATTGTTATTAGATCTACAAGGAAAGAACAGACTAAACTGGAAGCTACCTACGAATCCGTGGTTAAGTTTATCAAATGGTATAACCTGAATCGCAAGAAATTCACGGATAGAGAATACAATGAATGTGATGAATACGTGATAGAGTTGCTAAAAGTATTACACCGAAAATACGATATGGACAATGATGAGAATATAAAAAAGAAATTATCCAAGATTGAAATACGTGTTAGCAAAGCATTATACCATAGAGTCAGAGCATCCAGTATGGTACATTCTTATCCAAATAGTGATCGATTATATACAAGAGTATATGTACCAGGTGCACGTCAGCGTGCTAAGGTAGGTATAGTATTAGATGAAAGTCTTATATTGGATTATGAAATAGGGAAGCGAAAAAAACCGAAAAAGGAGAAATAAATGGAACTAATTACAGATGAAATCAAGGCTGCTTTCAAGAAGCAGGGAGACACATCAGATGTGGAACCAAAGGACATAAATATCATAATGAAGTTATTTAACCCTGTTGGTGCTGGCACATGGTATTGCTATGACATTGAAGAAGATGGAGATACCTTGTGGTGTTTTGCTAACCTTAATGATAGGATTAATGCAGAATGTGGTACCGTATCTCTTAGGTGGTTAAAATCACGCGCCCTACCATGTAATTTGAAAATAGAAAGAGACTTATGGTTCGGGGAACATACCCTGCAGGAGGCTATTGATAATGTCAAATCTGGGAAATGGCAATAAGGAGACAGAGATGAAAGCTTATGAGAAGATTAAAGCAGAGTTAACTGAAATAGCTCAAAGAATCAGAGAAATGAAACAAATGAGACAAAGATCAAAAAATGGCTATGTCTCTGGTCTGCATCGTAATCGATGTAACTTTCGAGTGAAGCATATTGCAGCTTGTGAGATGAGGGGAATGCCAAGAGATAGAATAGAGAACCCTAGAAAAGGCAACGTTGCTGATGAGAAGGCAATCATGTACCAGAAAGAACGGTATAATCAGTTTATCTTAGACGATGAAAAGAAGAAGAATATGTTTGAGATGGATGAAAATACGTTTACAGTGATACCATTCCCAGACATTCAAGATTATCAGGATTTAGATGGATTTGATGAGAATTCCACACTGATCAATGATGGACCACTTATGGAAGAATACGGGTCCTCTGCTTACATGGTTAGGTGTAACTGGTTGCATGGTAAACAAGAAGAGTTGGATAAATAATATGGATAAAGGAGTAACAAAATGAGTGAAATATGGAAATCAATTAAAGGATATGGAGGGTTATATAAAATTAGCAATAAGGGAAGAGTAAAATCTTTTATGAAAAATAATGAAATGATACTCAATCAATCACGAAAGGACTATCCTATAGTTACATTATGGAATAATGATAAGTCTGCTGCCACAAGTGTAAGTTCTCTTGTATGGGATTATTTTGGAGATAAAAAAAGAGAATATGAAAAACACCTTATTGTCCACAAGAATGGCAAGAAAACAGATAATCGAATAGAAAATTTACAATTGGTAAGTAGGAGGGATTTTAGTAGAAATAATTCTACAAGTAAATATACTGGGGTAAGCCGCAAAAAGGGTGATAGCAAGTGGAGAAGCCAGATATCAATAAATGGTAAAGCTGTAGGACTTGGAAGGTTTGGAACCGAATTAGAAGCAGCAAAAGCTTATCAGAAAAAACTTGATGAAATAAACTTACAAAAGGAGAAGTAAGGTGAAAGAAGTAAAACTAAGCGACTATTCACTCAAAGCAGTGAAGACATTTATGGGCCACGAGGGATACGGGCTAAATGCTAACTTGTATAGAGGCAAGAAAAAGGTAGCTACGATACTTGATGACGCTAATGGTGGAGAAATGGATATTTACTGGGAAGATAGGAAAGCGGATAAAGTTGACCTCGAAGAAACTCATTATAGTGGTGAAAAGAACACTTACCCTGGAACACCAGAAGAGAAGCTATTCATCGAATTACTTGCAAAAGAGCCTGCAAGAGATCAGGATGCAAAGTTTAAAGAATTTCTTGGCGATAAATACTATGTGACTGCTGATATATATATCGGAGAGATGGCATCTGAGTATGAGAAAATAAAACATATACGTAATGCCTGCAGGGGACATGTTTGCTATAGGCTTAAATCTAGCAAAGAGGGAGAATATATATCAATTAAAACTTGTTTCTCACCCCATGTAAAGATATTTCTTGAAGGAAAGTACGGTGACGACCTTCTAGAAATATACAACGAAACAATCGCAAAGAAGTAGCTATGGCTCTTGTTAATAATGAGGGGGTAGTGATTAAACCACCCAAGAACAAATTTATGAAATGCAGTAATTGTGGGAAAATTATATTACCTGATGATCTATGGCTTTTTAATATTAATATAATTCACTGCACTTGCTCATATGATGAATGTAAACCAAGGAGAGACGATGAACGAAAGGAAGTTCGCGGAAAAACTTGTTGCCCTGAAGAATGAGACTGACAGATATTTTGAGTTAAATAATGGTGAATGCACAGAAAGGGACATGAGTATCAACGATATATCGCGATCAAAGGTAGATATTATGGAAGCTTATCACGACAAGGTATATCTTGGGACAGTTAATGACTATAAAAAAGGTGATGACCGTGACCGTTTATATGAATATAATGGAGATACGGTAAAAAACTTCGAGTATAATTTTATTATACCCACTTATGACGAAGAGCTTGTTAAGTTACTTATAGAATGGGATAATAGTGGAGAAGTGTTTGTTATAGTAGCTATTCAGGATAGAGTAAAGGCTGTGGGTGGAGTATGGTTATGGTGGGCATAAAAAGGAGAAGAAATGGAATTTAAGAAATACAAACTGGACCTAGTAATACTGGATTATCTCAAAAGGATATATAAAGAGGTTACCAGAAGAGAGTGGGATGAATGTAGAATAAGGGTTGATAGACGACCCCGGTTCATTGACATAATAACTAAATCTGTATCTAGTTCAGTGGATTCTGGAACGAGATTAACAATATATAATGATGGGCTAATACTATATTCTGATGATGTTCACTATATGAAACCACATAGAAATCCAATAGGAATTCTCAATGAATCACAGTGGATAGACCCCAGGAAAGAGAGGCCAGAGGGGAAAGATGTTAAAATTTATGTACATTTAGAGGATAATATATTGTATGGTACTTACGCACACACAATGTATTGGTATAATCTTCTTCATTCTTCCTGGTCAATAAGTCCTCACAATAAAGACCTTACTGGCTGGGTGTACGCTGATTCAGTAAAATCAATAATATAAAGGAGACAATATGAATTTATGGGAAGTGAAAAAATACAAAGGTGGAGTGATAAGGGTTGTTGCAGATAGCATAAGATCCTTATTTATTCACCTTAAAAACGAGGGACTTGAAGACCAGGTAAATGATATGCATATCATCCATAAAGATGTAGAAGTAGCAGAATCTTACCCATTGATGTACATAGACCATGTTGGGAAAAGATGTGGGATACCTGATATGTCAGATAATAAGATTGATGCGTGGGTTCACAATATCCGCAATAAATACAATCTTAAAGGAGCAGAGATGAAGAAGGAAAACATAACAGGAGATCCTGTTATTCGCGATGAAGGTGAGGAAGATCCTCTTAGGAATTTCGTTGTAGTAAACGAATCAAATATTGTTATAAGGACATATGAGAAGAGTAAGATGACTGAGAATATTAATTATTATGTAAATCACCCTAGTAACGTACTAGGATGTCATGATTATAGCCCACAGGAGTTTATAAAAAAGCTTGTATCTGATCCAGAGGGAGTCAGGCTGTTAGGGTGTGCAGTAGCGTTGGATCGTAATGACCTCATGGAATTGGATTACCTGGCAATAGAGGATACAGATTACGTATTACTTACAAGTGATGAAATTTGCAAACATATTCCGGCTCATAAGATAAGATATAATACTATCCCGCGTCAAAACTCGATTAAAACAGATAATATATGCATCATCTTAGACCTGATAAACAAGAACGGTCTTAAGGATGTTTATGATGTAGTCGTTGTTGATAGAGATACCGGGGGAAACATCACAGGAGCATATCTTGATCGTGACATTACGGTAAGTTATAAGCCATGCTCTGGAATTAAGGCAGAACCGAAGCCTACTAAAAAAGAAATCTTCTCTGGTGCAATTGATCTACTGGAAAATGCTATAAAGGACTTTTCTGACTCCAACCCACCTAATTTAGCTGATTATGTATCAGAAGATCATGCAGATATAGATATTATCGTGCTGTATGATAACTACGAAGAGCTTAAGGAAATGGATGTATTATCATATGAAGAAGTCTGTGATGCCTGTTGTGAACGAATGACTATGTCTGTTATTGAATTCTTTAGAGAGATAGATAATGATGGACAAATACTGGGAACCTTCCCTTTCGTATATGCAATAAACCGTAAGCTGAAAACGGTGGTAACCTCTCTAATTGATAAGAATTACTACATAAGCCTACCATATGGAGAATACAAAGACTTATGTGAATTATTTAAAGTAATCAACGTTGGAAGTGGAATACCCAAAAGCATGTATGCTACTGTAGAACCTTATATTAAGGAAGAAGAGCTAACTAAAAAAGGAGCAGAAGTGGAGATTAAGAAAAAAGAACCAATAAAATCTGAGACACGTATTTTAATTTTTAATACAATATACGGGAAACTTTGTAGCAACCTTAACTTTGACGATTTATTAACTTATTCAGATATTTCCTATACTGTTAGTGAGTTCCTCTATAAGTTGGATAATGACAGCCTGTTCTTGCAACATGTCACATTCGTATGTGCAGTAGACTACATTAGCCGTAAGGTTTTGGATAAGCTAGAAATTGGCCGACTAGAACTATTTGTGTCTGATAAAGGACATCTTGCAACAAGCAATTTATGCTGGCTCTTCAAATATATAAACGATGGTAACATATCATTCCACAGCGTAGTAACCGTAGAAGATCATATGCCGATGCCATCTAAAAAAAATGTTGCACGTGACGACGAACCATCTATTGAGAAAGCAAAGCCCGTATTACATTCCTTAGTAGAGATAACGGTTATGTATAATGGTTACCAACATCTTGGCAAAGGCTTTTCTTTTGAAGAGTATAGCAGAGCATGTGATGAAGCGTCTGGTGACTACATAAGTTACTCAGTAAATAATTTCTTTAGAGAGATAGATGAAGACAAAGAGTTCTTGTATCAAATTCCATTCATCTGTGCGGTTGATATCAAAAACAAGAGGGTATTAACTTTCTTGAAAGACGATGACCGATACATCACGATATTCACAGCAGACAGAATAGAGTATTTCAATGAATTGAAGGAAGATAACCCATCATTAAACAATCTTGATTATGTAACATTTGAAAACCTATGCGAACTTTTTAACCATATTAATGCCAATAAGATGACATCAGTAGATATAGCAGTAGTGGCAAAGGTAAAGCGGATAGAGAAAAACATTATGGTAAGGCAAAATAAAGAGGTTAACAAGGTGGATGTTACAATTACGATCAATCCTAATGAAGATGAAGCAAAGAAAGCTGAGGAACAGTTTGGAGAGGAAGGGAAAGAGAGTAGTGACATAATTAACGGTGGTGAGTATAGAGATGATATTAAGGTGTTTGTAAAGAAAAACAATGAGTGGGTAGAATCTACAATTAATCCTAATTATGACCGTGATCAACTGGATGAAACACCCAAGGTAATTGACAATGAAGACGTAAATGGTGCATATCGTCCGGATGACATAACTATTATTCATTTCCCAGATCAATGGGTAAGATATAAATGTGCACTTAATTACTACAGCTTAACGACCAATAGTAGTGGAACAAGGATTACATTATACGAATTCATACAAAAGCTCATTGAAGAACCAGAGTACATTGACAAAATAGGTTTCGTTGCAGCGGTAAACACTAGTAAAAACGAGATAGTTAAAGAACTGGTAATCAATAATGTATCATTTTGTATGATACCGGAAAGATATAAATCGGAGCCAGTGTGGGCGAATCACGATTTCGGTGTTAATCTCCCATACAGTGTAATGAAGCTAATGGAAAACGCAGAGTCAGGTGATCTGATTGATGTAATCCATGCTATCAATAAAAAACAGGATAATAAGTGGAGTGTTATGATGTTGGCATATGACACACTGAAAGATACCAATTTGACCCTGTATTACATCGATAAGGCTAACGTCTAGGTAAAGAGAAGGTAAAACTAGAAAAGGGTAATTAGTGAGTATTTGTGAGATACACAGATAGCTTTTTTGAAATAACCAATGAGTGGTCTTAAACAATAGAGAATTAAATGATATAGGATGTTGACATAAAGTGATGGTAAGATACTGTCACAAAGGGAAATGTGATATTTCTGTCTATAGACTGGTAGTAGCTAAACGGCTAAAAAATCAGTATATTTATATTAGGCAGAAATATCACAAATTTCCAATATATAAATATCTACTAAATTATATTGACAATATATCATCGTGTTGATGGTTGTTGTCTGGGGAAAGGAGAAGATGTGATGGGAATTGATCATGGCACTAACTTCAAGATCGGACGCAGGATAGTCTATCATAGAACTAACGATGGCATATTGGTACTTGGGAATGATAGATTTGCAGATATAAATTACATGAAATGGTTTACATACTAAGGAGAATACATGGACGGATACGGAAATATGGAGATGAACCTTGTAGTAAGACCTGACAAGGTAGATGGCATCAGGACTTTGTTTGCGTCTATGGTGATGAAGAAAGCTGCGGGAATTGCTGAGGATTGGGAGATGATACTACTCCGTCTATTCCGAATTGATAAAGAAAAGTATACAATAATAAATGAAAGACTCTGGTATGGTATGAAGGCACCTATGTGTAGTGTATTCTATACAGCAGGACTGGTTTTTATAGGCAATAATCCAGAAGAGTGGTTATTCCATATGTCTCACTACTTTGAGGACGGTATCTTAAAGATAAACACCATAGAATATAATGGTAACCCTATTACCAGTACAGAATCAGGAGTCAAATGCACCGTTTATGTGATAAAAGATGGTAGACTATATGACACAACCGAAAAACGTGTTTTGCAAGATATGGCCAATAGGCATACTTGGCCAGAAATAGCTAAAAGACGTACTTGGCCAGAAATAGTGAGAAATGGATACAAGATAGGTAGAAGGATTATATTTTACCGCAATGAAGATGGCAATGTATTACACGAGGGTCTATCGTTGCAAGATACTAATTATGGTGAGTGGTTTAGTTGTGGTGAAGATACTTAGGAGACAATATGATGTTTTGGAATTTAGACATGGATACAGTGAGCGTAATAGCTGAAATTAAAGTACGTGAAGATAAAATTGATAGTCTCACAGCACTATATGCTGCTATAACAATGAAGATTGCTGCTGGGATTGATGAAGACTGGGAGTGGGTCATAGTTCATGGTATGAGGTTTGATAAAATAACGGGCACCCTTTTATACATGGATGATCCTGCAGAACATACATATATCAGCTTAAATCACGAAGCATGGTTGACAACATTAGCTCCATATCTTGAGGATGGATTCATTGAGTTTGCGTTTCTTGAGTATATGGGAAAACACAGATACGAAATAATGGATGGTAAGTTATACCATGTTGAAGAAGCCTTTTCACCTTCATTCCCCATTAAACTGACTTTCGATTGTGATGAAGCAATGAAAAGAACTATTGAAAGGTTTGGGGAGTAATATGAGATATAATGTTCTGGATTCTGATATAGTCTATATAAAGGCTAATATAATGGCACGTAAAAGTAAGTTTGATAAGCTTAGAGGGCTTTACTCAGCTATAAGGATGAAGATGGCTGCCGGGATTGAAAAGGGATGGGAAAGGGTTCTCTATCAAGATTTGAGAATAGATGGATATACAGGTACATGGAAAGGGTATATATTTTCAGATATTTCTCCACATATTTCTCCACATATTTATAAACCAGCACGTCCAATATACATCAGTGATGAACCAGAAGCATGGCTAACAATGTTAGCTCCGTATCTTGAAGATGGGTTTATACGATTCAGTAGTAGGGAAACTTCTAAGAGTAAATGCTATGCAATAAAGACCGGTAAACTGTACGATGCTAGACGTTGTACTGGGCATATCTTCGATTACTTTGGTGCTAATTATAGGCTATTATATCGAATAGATTATCACTATAACGAAGAAGGAGACTGGGTGGTGGATACACGCGAAGGGCAAGATGATAATACCGGAACTTGGTTTAGTTATGGGCTACGAGCTATAATAGAGGAGGAACCATGGTATTTGCAAGAGTAAAAAGTACTCTAACCATAAAGGATGGGGGTGAAGATAGGTATAACCTATTACGTGTCAAACATAAGCTGATGTCATCATTTAGTGATGAGTGGATGGATACATATAAAATGACAAATATGTTTGATTTTAATAGAGATGATAATTTGCTTAGAGTACGTGGGACTGAACTTGGTGGTATACCAGGAATATCACAAAATCCCGGAATCTTTATAAGTGCTGGATTCGAAATAACGAGTTACCCATTAACGTGGCTTGAGGAAATAGCACCACTTATTTATGATGGGTTTATAGAATTCACATATCTTACTGAGACATATCATAAATATATCATAATTAATGGTAAAGTAATAAAGGAATCAGGGGGCTTATATAAACATTTTATGGGTTGGCTTAGAGAAGAGGGGATAATAGATGGTTTTTAATATAAAACACACACTTATCTTGAAGGAAGGGTGCAGAAAGGAGTTTGATATCCTACGGGTTAAGATGAAGATGATGTCATCATTTAGTGAGGACGATAGGTATGCATACGAGATGTCGGGGATGTTTAGATTCAATAGAGATGGTAGTATAAGTATAATTTATCATAGAAGAAATGATCTAGGGCAGTTCGCCATGAGTTTCTATATGGAACTACTATTTAGGAGAATATCTCACCTTTTTGAGAACGGTTTTCTAAAAATAACATGTAGTAGTGAAAGATATTATAAATATGAAATACGTGAAGGGGTATTAAACCTTTCAACAGGGTATGCCCCAGAGGAAATGGCTGGTCTGATAAATGAAATACAACGAGGATAAATGGAGGCCAACCATGGTATTTGCGAACATAGAGAGTACACTAATATTAAAGAATGGATATAAAAATGCATATGATATACTGCGTGTTAAGATGAGGATGATGTCGTCATTTAGCGAGGTAGACGGTTGGATGTATGAAATATCTTTATTGTTTACTGTTAGTAAAAAGGGCAACCTAATTACGGAAAAGGCGAAGAAATATGAATATACTATGATGCCATTCTACACAACTGAATACATGTTAATGTTTTTTAAAAAGATATCCCCACTCGTTGAAGATGGTTTTATAAAAGCCACATATAGTGATGAGTCATATGATAAATATGAAGTGATTAATGGTGAAGTAATATATAGTTACGAGAATGATCCTGAGGATATGATGGACATGAGAAATGAAATAACTCGTATGTAAATGGAGGATAAGATGAGAGAAGTAATAATTGTTGGAGGTATGAACTTCAAAATATTTGACAAAAAGATTTGTGCAAAGTGTAAGCATGATAAGAATAAATGTGCGATATATCTAGATATCTTCTACTATGGAGTATCGGAACACGTCACAGCAGAGACATCAGATAAATACCCAATAGATATTATGTGTGACGAGTTTGAGTTAAAGGATATAATATGAATACTCTTATAGGTATAGCTATAATAATTGGGATATTGCTCTTATTAATAACCTTCTTTATGATTTCAATGTTAAGTGATGTGCTAAGCATATTGCATAGTATACTTCAAGAGCTAAATAGGAGATAAAATGATGACTAATACATCAATTACTGTTAAGCAGGATTCACTAGATGGGGATCTATTTTTAGGTATTTTATACCAAGAAAAGATTGTAATATCGGCAACATTTGATATGCCATTTGACATTAACTGGATTACTGGGCTGTTATTTAATAGCGAACTTCAAGAATTACGTACAGAGGGCAAGACTATAATATCGGTTGATTGCTCAACATACAGAAAAATGTTTGTCGATTTCGTCTATGCAATGAACGAAACACAGGGGGATTAAATGAGTAAAGAACAAGAGAGCAAGATAAAGCAGATGTTTGCACTCGCTATGGACGATGATAGACTTGTAAAAGATTATGTAACTGTAGAAATTAAACCACCCGACACGATAAGCACAGTTGTTATTAAGGCTGTTAGTGGTAAATTTACATATACTATGCTACGTAATATAGATAATGATACTGTATGGCTTATCTATCAGCATGTGTGTGAGTCAGAACATGCCCATGTAATATATAGCATCCACAAGGTCATTGCATTGATTGACGAGATAATAGAGGAGGAATAATGAAGAAGTCAAAGTTATTGATAGTTATTGTACTGTGTATATTCTGTGCAACTATTTCTCTAATGTTATTAGTTAGATACGAGATTAGTAAGCCAGTAGGGTTGTTTGTGGTACGTTCAGATGTAGGCTATTTCGAGTGTGCCAAGGCCGTTCATGGTAATTATCTATTCTACTATGATCCAGGACAGAGAATGTTTCTGTTTGATAGAGGCGGTGAACGGTGTTATGTTGATACCTGGCAGTTCAGGGAAAGGTATATTAAGATGTTCGGAAGGACTAATGAGATATTTATTGGAGGTAAATAATGGAATGGATAAGAAAGGATAACATTGAAAAGGTTAAAGGTATATATGAGTGTAGTTCTTGTGACTATACTATTAGAATAACCGAGCTTAGATTAGGACAATGTATTGTGACAATAAGATACATGAATCAAACTATATTTACAGCTTCCGAGATATATGATGACTTAAAGAAGGCAAAGGAAGAAGCACAAGATGTTCTTGTATCATTTGCTAATAGTATGAGAACAAGTGTAAACAGTATACTAGAAAAAATAGACCCATTTAATCATATTTCTATGGAGGTATACGCAAAATTCTTTGAAAGCCTGGGTTGGGAAAATGAAGACGGTAGTTACTTCTTTAAAAAAGGAACTAATATGTTATGGGTTTATACTTCATGGAATGAGGATTATATGTTTAACAGTAGAGTTGGACTTATATGCATGTGCCCCAAAAGCGTATTCGATAGACAAAGCAATTCGAGGCATATCAATATAAAAGTATATGAAGAAGCAGATGAACCATTCCCAAAAGAACGACTTTGTTTAGATATAGAAAAAGGAGAATGGCTTTGCAAACACGTTAAAAATGATTTATTCAATAAATTTATAGAAATAGACATATAGGTGGATAAATGAAAAACGAAATTAAGTTTCAAAGTAAGGAATGTGAAGGAAAGAAAGGTGACTTTTATTGGATTGATGAGTTTTACAAATTCCTGCAAGGTGAAGTACCAAAGGATATTTTTCTTGATGATGATAGAATACCGAAACTGACAGAAGAGCAGGCAGCAAACGTTCTATGGTATTTACAAGAGCACCTTTCAGTACTGCCAGAGCATTTCGATGTGTGTGATAACTGTGGCTGTTTATATGATGCCCACAACTCTGGTACTTTTTGGGAATCAGGAAAACCTCATTGGTTTCATTTCTGCGATAGTTGTGAGCATCTAGTCCCAGAAGATGAAGATCAGTAGGTGAATAATGGATTTAGCAGAAAGATTAGAAAAAAGGTTGAATAGGGGAATTAAGGAACCGTTTCATAGCTTAGGGACGGTTACTGATGATTATATAGTTTTTGATTATAATCATTATTGGGATGGCTATAACTATCAAAAGGCAATTGAAAGAGAGATGAAACTACTTTATAAGTCCCTTAAACAGCTTAAGAGGTTTGCAGGAACAGTTAAGTATGTATGGATAAATGATTACGTCATCAATATTGATGACCTTAATTAATAACCGAGGAGTGAGTATATATGAATAAGATTGATTATGACATTGAAGTGATTAAGGAAGATGGAGAACTACTATTTGCTGCAATCCGTGATACCTTAAGACATATTGGTGATAGTGGAATGGTGGATATATTTAGAAGTAATGGACAAAAATACTTGGTTTCACAGGGCAAGGTTTATTACTTTAAAACCTCAGAAGACGGGAATAGGGCATTTCTTATGGTGCATGAAGAACTCACAAAATTGAGGTCAAGTGATAAATACAGTAAACATACAGCTAACTATCTTATAGATGATTACTATTTTAAAGACTTCAGAAATGACACAGTTGCAATATTGAAGCAATTAGCTAATAACTAAGGAGTGGAGAATGGACATAGAAATAGCAGTATTACTGATACTAATATCCATAGAATTACTCATAATAATATGGAAGTTAGGTTGGAACGATGATCGGATCTTGGGGATAGAGATGAGCTACGAAGATTTCAGCAGGTGGATACATGATGACTTGAAAAAACTCTGGGAAAAGAACCAAGTGTCAAGAGGAATAGTATTTAATGAGTTATCCAGGCTTGATAGGTTTATTATCTGGTTAATAAAAATTAGGCGGGGTGCTAAATAAAAGGAGGAAAAATGTTTATAGATATTAGAGATCAATGGAGGATTGATGAAATAGAGAGAAAGGTAGATCGTAAAGCAGATTCAAGCGAATTAAGTCGTAAAGTTGATGAATCTGATTTCAGGAGGTTGTCAAGTAGAGTAAGAGAGCTTGAAGATCACATTAATCAGGCTAACGAAACGATAAGGCAGTTAGGAGTTAAGTACGAGGAAATGTCTGATAAGTATTGGGAGATGTATCACGAGCGTGAAGGCATGGAAACAACTAGAATGGAATGGAATGAAAGAGAGGATGGTTAAATGGGAGACGTGAAATGTAAAATATGCGAGCACTTTATTACACCATGGTCTATGGGCTACGCCTGCAGGACTAAGTGTTCTTATGATAAGCGACCTGTTAATGGTAAATGTGGGTCTTTTAATGAAATACCATGTATCCAGACTAGTGATTTTATAAAAAAGGAGATTTACAAATGAAAAAGATATTTATACTTATTGTGCTATTATGTGCGTTGTCGTTATTTGGTGGGGCGACGTTACCTGATAAATTAGATTCTGGTGTTGTTGTTACTGGTTCTTCTGATCCGCTATTAGATGGATCTTATAACCCGTACCCTGATACTACAAAGGTTTACATTTGGCAACCTAGCTACGAATATGAAGTAGCATACAGTCCAAAAGATGAAAGCCTTACTATAACCTATAATAATGGAACTGCGTTAAGAAAAGTATTCCCTGTTTATGATTTAGAGGAGAAGCTTAAGACCGGGGAATACAAGAAATATGATATATACTATGAAGCGGTAATCCATAGCCCTGGGATGCACTATGGTGGTGATGAGTCTACCGATGATGGAGGTTATATTAGCGATGGGTATTGTGAGGTTATTATGCTTGATACCTTATTCAATCAGCTAATCCGCAAACGCGTGAAACACGAAGCTGAGAAATCATTAAGAAATCATGGTGAAGGTCTTGATAGTTGTAAGATAAAGTCGATTTATATAATTGATAGGATTGAACAAAGAACAACGGTTTACGGGGAGTAATGATGTATAGATTAATTAAGAAAGCTGATATTGTTATAGTGAATTGGGAGGAATAATGAAAAAGATACTTATTATCATGATATTAGCTACACTGATGTTGTGTGGTTGTTCAAATGAATTCGTCCAAAGAAAGGTGAAGGAAACATACGCTGCTTCTGATAGCCTTTTAGCTTTAGGTAATGGGGCTCCCCTTAATACTGATGATGTTCTCTATAGGCTTGATCGTATTGAAACAAAGCTAGATAGCCTAATCAATAGAAATGGTGGAACTATCGGTACCGTGAAATTTATCGAGATAAACGGGCAGGAATACACTAAAGAGAATATAGAAGCAGATAGTTCTCTATATCCACCAAATATAAAGATAATCATAGGTGAAGATACCCTCAATGATGATTGTGATTATATTATAAAATATTCTGGATTATGGTAGGAAAAATGATACTGAGATTCATATTCAGGACGTTAATAATCTTATCAATGGCCACAGCAGGGATGATGTATTTTATAGAGTTTGTAGTCCTTCTTATAATAGATTGGGCTATAATAATTGTTGAAATCAATAAACTCCCAAAGGAGAAAAAATGAAAGATAAATATTATGTTATAATTGCGATGATACTCGTGATCATTGTGTTGTCTATCTCTGTTTATTCATGGGAACATCAAAAGAAGGCATATAAAAGACTTAATGATGGCATTAAAAAGCTTAATACAAAAGCTCCTGATTTTGCGTCATTGGATTGGTACATCAACAATGGTGTTTATGATGTATGGTATAATGCGAAAGATAGCACACTTACAACTAAAAGCATATTCGCAATGGTTTCTGTAGATAGCTCAGACTGTACCTTGATAATGATATCACCTAAAAGAAAGGAGGAAAAATGAAAAAGACAATACTGATCTGCGTTATAATGTTTATACTATTGGTTATTTATGCTGAGGTAAATGACGTTTATACTGAACATCAATGGAGTTCATTGACGGAACAACTTGCAGAGATAACTGGATTTGAAATAGGCGACTGGTTTTACCACTTCGGCAATAACAAAATTAATTCACTTAGATGTACTGGTTATTTAATAGACAATGACGGTAGAATATGTCTGACTACATTTCCATTCGACTGTGAATTTGATGCAAAGTTATGTTTTCACTCAAGGGATGAGTTGAAAAAGAATTTAATCGGGAGGCTATGAAATGTTTTTAAAAATATTTATTATATGTGCAATAGTCACTGTTGTTTTTATGGCAGTAGTGATACCATTTGTTATAATTGGACAAATCAAAGACAAAAAAGCTAAGAAAGGAGTTAAGAAATGAGAAAGATAATATTTTTACTGGTATTGATTACGGTTATGTCGTTGAGTGGAAGCGTTAAGCTAACTGATACACACCCTTTTGAAACTTATGATGATAATTTTTGGTACGAGCCAGTTGAGGTTGATA
>Ga0222658_1000453_pt1 | contig 22214 bp, 27 predicted proteins | sample AntAcemetagen476_FD_179830 | JGI IMG/M metagenome (GOLD analysis project Ga0222658, IMG submission 179830) | Saline water microbial communities from Ace Lake, Antarctica - #476 | ecosystem: Environmental > Aquatic > Non-marine Saline and Alkaline > Saline | place: Antarctica: Ace Lake... | reverse complement strand
GAAAATATTTACTTTTTAAAGAACTTGAGCATATTCGTCAGCCTTCGGCTGACTTAAAGTCTGATTCATCCCCACCGCAAGCAGTGGGGTTTTTCTCAGACAAAATATATAACCAAAATCCTTCTTTTATTTATAAAAATTATTAAATTGTCAAAGATCTATTTTAATCTCATCTAATGATAAGATTTAATATTTAATCTTCTTTCTATAAAAAACCTAAAGTAATTCTTTATAAAAATATTTTATATCACTTGCTAAATCTTTGTTATTCCAGACTCCGCACTTATGACATTGCTTCTTAAACTCACAACTTTTTCTACATTCAAAATTGGTTTTAGTTTCATATCTAGGAGGAGGCAATTGCTTATCTTCCTCCATATCAACCATAGCCTTCGCTTGCCACTTAATTATATCCCACCACTTATCATTTCTTTCTATTTTATACCATTTCATCTCTGAATCGTTTTTATTTTCATACATCAATATTCCATAATCAACATCAAGAAGATAAATATAAATCATCATCTGTATCATATACGCTTTATGGGGGCCTTTCTTAGCCAACTGCCATTCCCATTGAGATAAATTAATTGTCTTAAAATCTCCCACTACTATTTGTCCATCTTTAGGAAGAAATCTTGGGTCAAATGAAGATCTAACTCCTTCAAATCTATCTTCTTTTAAATTAGAACAATCTAGTATCATATCAACATTTCCTTTAATGTGTAATTCATCATCGGAAACATGTCCTTCTAAATATTGAAACTCCTCACAACCACACACACATCTATCGGGTTTAAAAATACCTACTCTTTCTCCCTCTCCGTAAACTCTAGCTTTACCTTTTTTAAATATTTTTAAAATTTCATCTTTTGAAAGTTTTTTTAAAGATCCATCATCATTAAACAAGAAACATCCTACATTGGAACATCTCCATCTACCCCTTAAAACTCCTCCGATATCATCAAAATAAGAAGTCCATCTATTATGCATATTATGACCCTTATCAAATAACCTAAGAGTTTTACTCTCTAATTCCGCATCCACTCCCTCTACTAAACCAAGTTCAGCATAATGTTTATATTGCTGTCTCCTTAAGCAATTATGAGTTATTATGCAATGATCTGTTAAATAAAGTCCATCTGGATTACTTACAGTAATGCATTGACAATCTTCTTTTCCTATAACCTCAATATTAGAAATAACTCTATTAACTTTATTTTTTCTTTTTTTCCCCCGTTTCTTTTTGCGAGAAAGATAAAATAAATCCTCCGAATTATTAAATTTAATATCACATCTATAAGAATAAAAAATCTTATCATTTAATTTAGTTTTTTTATCTCTAATTATACAAACTCCTCCTAACGATTCTATCAACCATTTAAATTGTTGAGACATTTTGCTAGATTTTGTTGAAAATCGAGCATACCCCCTACTATCAATAGTGCCATCTGTATCCATCAATCCATTTAATAATGTTTGCCTATCTTCTTTTTTTACATAAAGATATTCATCCGGTATAAATCTTTCAGAAGAACATAATTTATATAATTTATATTTTATAAGTTCTTCTTTATAAATATTATTACCACCGCCCTTACAATTTGCTTTTTTTATTCTATGTTGCACATCTTTTTTCCATGAATGAACTTCATAGCCATTTTGAAGACACTTTTTTACCCTATCAACAATATCTGAATCTATAGATGTAAAATCAATTGAATTGCATCTCAGACAACCATCTCCTAATAAAACTCCCATTAAATATGGGGGAATAATTTCTGGTGCATTTTTTTTCATCTGAAGAGGTTCTGGCACCCGAATTGTAAAAGACCTTTTATTTTGTTTAGTTAAATATTTTTTACTCAACTCTTTTATTGTTAATATTTTAGATCTAGCAAATCCAAAGTAAGAACTATTCACTTCCCACAAATGATTTCCGCAACACCTAGCACTATCTCCATCTGCAAAAGTGATTTCATATATATCTTTTAATCCTTGAGGATGAATTAACTCAACTCTATTAATATCTCCTTTTACTCCACACACTTCATCTCCAACTTTAATATCTCCCATTCTCTTCATTCCATAAGGAGTTTGAACCTCAGAATCCAAAGGCTGAGCTTTTCCCCATTCGCTGGGATGATAAAATTTATAACTTCTATGACCTCTTGAATTATAATTTGTCCATCTTTTATAAGTATCTATTAACTCACTTACAGCAACTACTTCTTTAGACACATATGTTTGATCTGCCATGTTTATTCTTCCTTAATTTAAAAAACATTTTCTTTCTTAGATCGTTTTAAGAGATCCATTAACTCTATCCTTCCTCTTTCTTTTACAAATTTATCAGGATCAATATCTTTAGGCAAAAAAGCAGGTACAAAAGTTATATCATATAATTTAAAATTATGTTTATCATACAATTTCATTGCTTTTTTTATTGATTCCCGACCTGCATTATCTCCATCAAAAAGTAAGTAAACCTCAGAACAATATCTGGTAATTAAAACTATTTGAGACAGAGTTAAAGCACTACCGCATGTACCAACTGTTATAAAAAAACCATTAGAATGAAGGGAAGCGACATCGAACTCCCCTTCAACTATTATAGCTTTTTTATATTTTACAATAAATTTTTTGGCATAAGGTAATCCATAAACATAAAAACTCTTATTGAAACTCTCGTGCCAAAATCTTCTTGGATGATTTTCATCCAGATGTCTTGTAGATAAAGCAATAAGATTCCCATAAGCATCATAAATAGGAGTAATTAATCTGCCATTTAACTCAGGCATATTATTAACATTAAGAGGGCAAAAACCCATATCAAACCTATCTATTATCTCATCAGAAAAGCCTCTTTGATTTCTAAGATAATCTAAAGCTTGCTCTCCTTCTGGCTTATAAAGACTTCTTTTAGCAGCTTCCACTATCCTTAATCTTTCTATTTCTCCAAACTTATCCCGCAGATTCGACATCATCTTTCTTCTTTTTCTTCTTAGGAGATTTAACTTCATATTGCATTAATTCAGGAGGCAAAAGAACATCTTTTTCAACAGCTCTTTCTTTAATATCTATTATTAGAGCATCCACAAGACCTTCTTCTTTTATCTTATTTATAAAATCACTCCTACCTTCACATTGAACATCTCCCCACTTAAACACTCCCTTTAAAACCGATATCAATCTTGTTTGCCTACCAATATTAAAAGCTTGCTCTTCAATATCAGGAAAATAAGGATGATAATAAACAGGGATATGTAAAGTTTCAAGAAATGGAGGAGCAACTCTATTTTTAATAATCCTTACATTTGCATGTCTTCCTATTAAAACATCTTCTCCTGTTTCAGGATCTGGGACCATAAGATTAGCATCCTTGCCCCCCTTCTTTGAAATTTTAAGTCTAACAGTGGCATTGTGTTTCAAAGAATGTCCTCCTGGACTAGTTTCAGGATCCCCCCACATAATTCCTATCTTTTCTCTTAATTGATTTATAAAGAGAAGGAGAGTTCCATATTTAGCAGCATAACCAACCATCTTTCCCATATTTTCTGTAAGCAAACGAGGGAGTAGCCCCATAAATTTGCTTCCTGCATCAGCCTCTTGCCTTGCTTTAGGAACTAGATTAGCAACTGAATCTAAAATAACAACTCCTACTCCTGCTTCACAAAGTTTACAAATACTATCCAAAACATCCTCTGCATAAAATTCCTTATCAGGATTATCTTCATTCACCAAATTAGAATAAATTAGATCATGCTTATCACATCCATTAATATTAGCAAGATTTGAAGAAAAAGAATTTTCAGTATCAATCCAAGCTACATGATGGCCTAACTTTTGTGCATAACCAGCAACCCTATAAGCTATTGAACTTTTACCCCCTCCTTCTTCTCCAAAAATCTCTACCAACTTACCCAAAGGTAAACCTAACGGTTTTGTAGGGTCATAACCCTCCAATTTCGTTAGGCTTACTTTTGTTGGGTCCATACCGTATTGAATAGCAAAATCAAGAAGAAAATGACCTGTAGGAATATTACCAGTACTTTGAAACTCGGCACCTTGCTGGCAAAAACCTTTAAGATGCTTCAAAACAGTTTCATTTAACTTATCTCTTTTTTTTCGTTTAGCCATTTATAATATTCCTAACTTACCAACCCATATTGAATTTTTTACTCTTATCTCCAGAAGATGCCTCTGAAGTGGTCTGCTCTGTAGGAGTTTCAAAACTATTTGAATTATCATTAGATACTTCTGCAAATAATCTTTCTTCTATCTTCTCAGGACTATGAGGTTTATAAAGATTCGTCAACTGCTTATCTCCATCCTCATCTCCTATAACAGTATCAACTTCTCCTATCTCATCCTGTGTAAGAGGAGTATCTTCAATATAAGTTAAAGTATATTTAGTTGCCTTACCTGTACCTTGAATATCTATCAACCAATCTCCTCCTGTTGTGCTACCAGCAGGGTCTTTACCTGTTACTTCAAACCTTTGTCTAAAAGGCAAGAAAACAGTTTTTGGGCCTTCCATAACCTTCAACTTTCCATCTGTTCTATCAAAAACATAAATCGCATAACGACTTGATGGAGGTTGTAAATCAGGATGAGAAGATGCAAAAGACTTAATAACTTTTGGGTCTTTACAAACAGCGGTCTTCAATTCACCCTTTTCATTACGATGAAAATATTTAAAAAACTGAACCAGCCTATGCACAGGTCTTATTTTATACTTATTCCCTGTTCTTAATCTTAAATACTCAATCTTATTACCCGTTCCACCATCAGGAGCAATATCTCCCCAATCAACATAACCATTAGCACTCATTACAATTCTCCTTTACATAAATACATTAAAAATTTTATCTTCTCTATAATTATAGTCATTTAAGATACACTTTTATTTAATTTCTCCCCAACTACAAAAACCTGATGAATTTTTTTCCTCTTTTTTAGATTCATTTTCAACAGGCAGTGCATCGTATTTCTTTTCCTCTACTTTATTAAATCTCTGATAACGCTCCATTGGTCTATTAGGAGTAGTAATAGAGGCTTTCCTACTAACAGCCTCAAAAGATTTTTCTAAAGTTTTAACAACTCCCTTACATGATTCATGAAGATGTTTTAATTTAGAATAATACCAAACTAAATCTCTCATATGTTCATGAACAAATCCCTCTTGTTTTATAGCTGGTTTTAAATACTCAACCCTTGCAAGACAACCTTTTATATTTGGTAAAAACTCTTCCCAAACAAAATATTGATTATTACAAGTAACTTGTATATTTTTAACGCTGTCCATAAAACCCTGAATTACTGTCATTTGTCTAATATATTCTTCATTATTAAAAACATTCGTTCTAATATTGATATTACATTTAAGCAACTGACTTGTTAAATCATCAAATGCCAATTGTTCCCCTGGAGTAAGCTCTTCAACCAACTCTCGCTTAAAGGCATAAAATTGATCAAATAACCTAGAAGGACTATCTAGAAAGAATTCTATTTTTCCATCTTTAAAAGTCATCTTTTTAATAAGATTACCTTTTGATTTTTTTTCTGGAATTTCATTTACTATAATAGATTCTTCTTCCTTCGCTTCTTCCTTCTTTTTTACATCCGAATCAGGTAATTTATCAAAATGTCTCAAATCTATAACTTCTAAATTTTTATCATCTTCGCTATTTAATATTTTTTCTTTTACATCATCAACATCTTTTGTTTGACATACTTCTGACAAAACCTGCTCCACCATATCTACTTTAGATTCTTTAGATTCTATTTCTTTTTGATCCCCCTCTGGGATTATTTCAGAAACTTCATCTACCATAGTATCAAATGTCTCTTGAGATTGTTCTTGTAGATTCTTATCGTTACTCAACTCTTCTTCGCTACCTTCTGTAAGAGAATTCCATGCATCCATAAAATTATCAAAATTCTCCTTTTTTTCCATTATCTCTCCCATTTTAAAATAAAAAATATAAACATTCTTACTTAGATGTAATAGAAGCTAACTTCTTATGCAAATTCATTTCCTCTAATGCCTGTGCCACAGTGCTATTAAAATCTAAAATAAGAACTTTAGAAATGCTTTCGGTTTTTTTCATTCTATCTTCAACAGTATCCCATTCAACTTCTTCTTCAATTTCTACAGTAACATCAATACTCTCATATTGTGCTGTACTCAATTTGCGTGTAATACTTTTTTTAATCTTTGATTTTTTCACCTTTAATCTCCAAAATATCTATAATTACTCAATTATATAAAATAATAAATCACTTTTAATCCTCTATCCAAAAATATCTATTGATTCTACGCCTTTTTTAGCTGCCATTTTAAGATCTCCCTTAATTTGAGAAAACTCATTAGATATTTTCTCTATCGTTTTTTTACCCTTTTTATTAAGGAAATAACCATTCTCAGCTAAAGCATAAACCACTCTATTATCAACTATAGAAGAACTTGTCTTTTCTGCCAACTCTTTCAAATTTGCATAAGGCTGATTTTCCTCTATATGTTTGGCCGCCTTATATCCAATTCCCTTACATAATAAAGTAGGTCTAATCTCAGTCTTATAAACTCCCCCTGCAAAATCTTTTTTTATTTCAACAAAATAATTAGCTCTACTCTTGTTTATATCTCTTGCTGAAAAAGCAATCTCTAATTTCTTTGAAAAATCCTTCTCAAGATCTACAATTTTATCATGATGTGCTCTTTCTGCCTCAACAGTCAAAAATGAACAAACAAACTCATCTGGATAATTAGCTTTCAAATAAGCTGTAATGTAGCTATTATACCCATAGCAGCAGGCATGGCTGTTGCGGCTGAAAACACTTTTATCGAAGTCACAAATAGCATAATTATGTTGCTTTGACTTCATAGATAAATTATAAGTTTTTCTTTTCCCTAATAATTTAAGAGATTTGATTTTGCACTTTTGCATATTTTCTCTCCAAATATAAGTTATTCTTATGTTTATAAATCCATTTAATAAAATTTAAAACCCCTCGTCTTCCTCCAAGAACATTAAGCACAAAAAAGGAAATATCTTTTCTACAAGAATATACAGAAGTTAAATGATTGTTTTTTAATATTTTTTTTGATAAAACTTTCAAAAATATTTCACTAGCCGATGATAATTTAACAGAAACATACCCATTATAAATCCCCAATGTTCCGTCTCCATCCCACGCCCCTCTACAAAATGATGATAAATATTTATTAGGAACCTTATCGGTCATTTCTAATATGTGCGTTTTATTTTTTACCATTCCCAACCTCTTTACATCATTAGCCATTTTATAAGAGTGACACTCCTCAGGGCAAGCCCTGAGGCTTCTAACCTATTAAACTAGTTAGAACTTTTCCTGTTTCCTTGACGACCACCTTTTTCTTCTTTACAGAAGAAAAATGAACCTTATCGTCTCCACAGGCGTTACTTCCCGTATGCCCTACGGTAGAATAAAAAACATTTAAGCCTTCAGCTAAAATGTTTTTACTAGCATTAAAATCTCTATCTACTACATTCCCACAATTCTTACAAACATAGATTCTATCACTTAATTTTAAATCCACTTTTTTACTGCCACACTCATTACAAATTTTAGAACTAGAGAACCATCTGTCAATCTTTATAAAATGCTTTGCATTCCATAAAGATTTGTATTCTAATATTCTGTTAAATTCGTACCAACCTACATCTGAAATACTTTTTGCTAACTTACTATTTTTCATCATACCAGATACGTTTAAATCTTCTAAAACTACTCCTGAATACTTGGCTATCATATCAGAACTAGTTTTGTGAAGAAAATCTTTTCTAGTATTTCTTATCTTTCTATGAACTGTTTGAACTTTTTCTATTTGTTTCTTTCTATTATTGCTACCTTTAGATGTCCTACTTAATTTACGTTGTTCTTTTACTAATCTTTTAGTATATTTGTCTAGATGTCTTTCTCTTTTAACTACAGTGTTATCTGAAAGTGTAGCAAACTCTTTTAACCCGACATCTATTCCTACAATATTCTTATCAGAATATTGTTTATCAGGTAGATTAACTTCACAAGTTACAGAGCAAAACCACTGATTCCCATCTCTAGAGACTGTTAAAAATTTAGGATTACCTTGTATTTTTCTATGTTTAGTCCATTTAACTTTACCTATTTTAGGTAACTTAACAGATTTTGGATGTATACTAAACTTTTGAGGAACTGTGAAAGAATCTTTATTGTGTTTTTTCTTAAACTTAGGAAAACCTTTAGACTTCTTAAATCTCTCTTTAAGTGCTGAGTCTAACTGTCTTCCTACCTGTTGTAGCGATTGACTAAAAGATAATTTAAGAAACTCAAATTTATCTTTTAGTTTAGGTAAACTAGTTATCATTTCATAAGAGAACTGGAACTTTTGAGTTTCTTTATAAGTTTTAAGATTAAACTCTAAGAACTTATTCCACAAGAATCTTGTATTCCCAGATTGCTGGGACAACATAGATTCTTGTTCAGGAGTAGGATAAAGTCTAAATTTAAAACCTTTATAAACTTTCATTAAGTTCCCTTTTGTTCTTTGATATATTTCTTAATAGTTGCTTCACTAACTTTTCCTATAGTGGAAATAAACTTTCCCACAGACCACAACGAACCACATTTACTATAAAACTGTTTCAATAAAGGATATAATTTAAATAATTCTATAGCACTAATACTTTTAAGAGTTCTAACAATATCAGAAGGAGCAACCGTAGGTTTTGCTCCAACAAACAGATGAACATGGTCAGTCATTATCTCCATCTCTATTATTTCATACTGATATTTTTTAGCAATATCTTGAAATATCTGTTTTAGACTACACTCTACATTATCTAAAACATTAAACCTAAATTTAGGACACCATATTAAATGGTACTGACATAGATATTTACAGTGTGATGTAGTTTTATACTCACTCATTTTCTTTACTATTCTCACTTAACTCATACTTTTCCCTAATACCTCTCCTGATAAGGTCTATATAAGTTAGAGTTACTTCTTCCTCTATTGAATAGATTCTTGCTAGATTTTCTAACTCTTTTTTCCAAGTTTCAGGTATTGAGATATTTATTTGGATATTATTCATTTCAACTCCTTACCTACTATTGTAGGTCATATATAATACTATTTCTTATATTATCGTAGAAATCCTTTATTTTTCTTTAAGAATTGTGAAAATATTTACTTTTTAAAGAACTTGAACATATTCGTCAGCCTTCGGCTGACTTAAAGTCTGATTCATCCCCACCGCAAGCAGTGGGGTTTTTCTCAGACAAAATATATAACCACAAATTTCACATTTTAATGTCTTTTTATATCCATCAAACCATTTTCTATTTTTTTCTTTTGTTTTTCTTCTATATTCAGCAGATTTTTCTTTATTAGATAATCTCCAAATTTTACTTACTTCTTCTTCTCTCTTTTTTTTCTTCTCTTGTTCTAATTTATTCTTCTCCTGTTCTAATTTATATTTTTTAGTTAAAGGATATTTATTTTTTAAATAATGTTTCCTATTAGCCTCTTTACGTCTTTTCTCTATATTTTCTTCATTTGTTCTTTTTTTTCTCTTTTTTCTTGTAGCCGCATTATGACAATCTCTACTGCCACAATACATCTTATTTTTTGGACCATAGAAAACTTTTTTACAAATACTACACTTTAATTTATTTGCCATAATATTAATCCTCATTAAATCATAAATATAAGTTAATATTCGACAAATATTGATAAAATCCTTTAATTATCTTATTTTTTACCTTTTTTTTACCTTTTTTACCTAATTATATATATGTCAAAGAGCTTTTTGTTAGATAATTTTTATCTATTTAATAAGGATCTATGGGCATATGGATCTTCTGATCCTCTATCGGCCCAGCTATAAGGTTCATTTCTTATTTCTCTCCAATAATGCCCTTCACCAACAGAACCCCCGTTATTATAGTTTTCAAAGCCTTTTCTATACCTTCTTTGTCTCTTTTTATCCTTTTCTCTTCCAAATAAATAGTCATCCTCGAATGGCCATACTCTTTCTTCTTGCGGCAGATCAAGGTTCGCCCAGGGTCCAGAGATACCTTTTGCATTTTTCATCAAATATTTAGCAATAGATTCTTGTCCTACAGAAACATATGATAATAATTTACAAATATACATTAACTTATGTATATATCTATGGACCCAATCTATAGAAATTTTATAATTAGGAAGTTTTAATATTTGTTCTCTACTAAAGCTATTAATATCTCTATTAAGTGCAGAATTGAGTTGTTTATCAAAATAAGAATGATTCAAGTCAAAACAAGAAAGAAATTTTGACATGTCTTTTAATGAGAAGATAAAAAGATTTATCATCTTTTCATCACAAACTAAAGGTTCATTTGTATTCTCTTTTAATAAGTGTATTACTTCTTCCCAAAGAAAAAGAAGCAACTTTTTTTGTCTTTTTATCTCTTTAGTGAATTCTTTTATAGTTCTTAAGATACCTTGGGTAGAAGAAGTGCCAGTTTCCTTACAAAACTGGCACTTTTTATTCCCGACCAAACGTATTCCATAGTAATTTAATTCTTTTTCTAGAATCAACCAAGTGTCCATGAATTCCTAACCAGATAAATCTCTATCTTTTTTTCTATTTTGAGCTTGTTCATTATCAACAAAAGATAAATCAGCTGGCTCCGACAGATCTCTTACCATATGCTGAATAACCTCTGAAGGTTTTTCAGACAATGGTTTACCTCTACTATCAAGTTCTATAGCAGCATCCATCGATGTCTTTTCAGCCTTTCTTTCTCCTATTGGCTCTATTGTTGTATTCTTCTTACTTTTCTTCTTCATTCCCTTTTTTTTACTAATTTTCCTCTGAGATTTCTTTTTAGACTTTTTCTTGGATTTCTTTTTAGACTTTTTATTTGCTTTTTGTTGTTCAACTTCTTCCTCAAAAACTTCATCATCTGTAATATCTAAAATTGTAGCAGGTTGAGAAATTATTTCTGCTTCTTTAATCTCTTGGTCTCTCATATTAAAAATAACAGGAGTTGTTTTAGGGTCTTCTTTTCTTGTTTCTTCAGCTAAATTTTCTACTACTACTTCATTTGTCTCCTCAACTACTTCATCTATTTCTTCTAGTATTTTCTCTGCTTTCTTTATAATAGATTTTTTCTTATCTGAAAAAATCTGTACAATACCCCTAGAAAGCATATTTTGAACATTATCATCATCTAAAATATAAGGACTAACTTTAGCCTTACACTTAGGTCTTAATGGTCTTCCTTCAATTATAACAACCATACTACCTGTATTAACAAGTGTTATCTTTGAATTATCTTGAACAAGTATATTAAATTCTGCCTTATCTTCAGGAATTAATACTTCTTGTTCCACCGCTGCCTTTATATCTCCTGCCGCTAGTTCCTCTCCTTCAATGATAACAAAACTATTAGGATTTAAAGGTCTTCCTACTGTTTTTAAAACTAAACTACCCTTAATTTTTGGGGACACTTGGAATCTCATCTTCTTCTCCTTTTATAAAAAAATTAAATACTACCTTAGTATCGGCAAGAGGTGTTGTTTTTTATTAAAAAAATTATATTCTTAGCTTTTTCATTTTTGATTTTTTTGAAACAAAATCAAAAACATCGTCATTACCCATTCTTCCTTGCATATTATGAGGTCCAATAGGATCGGGTTTATTAAAAGGCATTTTATCCCCTTCATCTACAAACCTCTCATCATTTGCTCCTTCTCCTGTAGGAGGATCTTGATCCATTAAAATAGGCTCAGAAGGTAAATCTGCTACATTATCATTTGTTTCATCCTCTTCTAACATAGAATAATCTTTAGGAAAGCCCTTTCTTTTCCGTGTTCTACCTGGACCAGGAACATCATCAAAAATAACAAGGCTTCTAGGATCTTTTCTGTGTTCTGAACTTGCGGGTCTTCTACCTTCACTATAATCTTCTGACAAGGGAATACCCCTATTCCAAGCTATTTTTATATTTTTCCTATACCAGTTCATTTTATTTTATCTAATTGAAAAACATTAAAAGTTAAATCTGGAGATAATTTAAGAGATTCATTTAAAAGAGAAGATGCCATACTTTTTTCTTCTTCTATATCTTCTGATAAAGGAACAACAAACTTAACCTCTACCATAGCTTTATAAATAGATTGTTTAGGATTTAAATTTTGATACCAATTTTCAGGCATTTAGTTTTCTCTTATAAAGAAAAATAATTTTGAGTAGCATCTTTTAAATTTTCATTGACATCTTTTTTTTCATCAAAAGTATCTATAAGGGTCCCTCCATACATAACCTCAATCGTTCTTCCATCTGTTCCTACTTGCAAATCTAATTCTGGTTCCTCAACAGCATCTTCTTGAGGATAAGACTGTTCAAAAGGACTTTCTACAGGAATTTCTGGTTCTGCAAATTCTTCTCCAGGAACTTCTGGACTAATAACCTCTGCTTCGGGAACTTCTGGTTCCAAAGAAAGCAAATCATCTGGCACTCTTCTTTGTATTTGATCTACATTTTTTTGAGGTCTTCCTAGTTGAGGCTCTTCAAGAGTTTGAGGAGTTAAAGCTGTTAAGATTCTTACTTTACCACTATTAATATCAACGATTTGTTGTTCTTCTATTTTTGTCAAATTTCTTCCTTCTTGAGCAGAGGTAGCATAAATGTGAAATAACATTGCATCGGCATCTTTTAAAGAAGCAGAAACCATTTTATCAATTTTCTTTCCCTTAAATCTTGCTGGATTATTTTGCAACTGACTACCTATTTCAGGAACATTCTTACTAACAGTTGTTTTATCTCCCTCCATTTGAACTCCCACATATTTATCCCAAAAAGCCGTATCTCTTTTCTCATTTTCTGCTGCTTTTAAAGCTTTTGTTTTTTCTTGATCATATTCTTCTGATGCTTGATTTATAGGCATTACACTAGTATTCCAAGAATCATCTCTTTTATCATTATAAACTTTCTTCCCTGTTTCTAATTCTTTTTCTACAACAGCAGGATCTTTCCCATCTTTTCTATCTATTTGCCCTTCAATGGTAATAGTATTATCTTTATCTTTTATAGGCATACTTAAATTAACATTTTTAGATGGGACTTCTGCTGTTAATCTCTTTTCTTTTGTTTGTTCTTCTAACATTGTGTTATAATTCTTAAGATCATTTTTTGCCGCTTTTTTACTAAGATTAAACTTTGACATTCTTTTATCCCTTTATAACATTATCTATTTAATTATCTATTTAGTTTATTTTATTAAAAATCCTTTTTTATCTTCTTGGAGTAGACGATCTATTATCAGGAACAGAGCTTCTTCTTTCTAAGAAATTAGAAACTTGTTGTCCTGAACCATATAAAGTAACTCCTTGCATAGTATTCCAAGACTGATGAGCACCTGAAGAAACAACCCCTGTTTCAACGGTTCTAGCTTTAGGCAATCTACTTGCTGAACGTTCTATAGATGAATAAACAGCACCTGCGAGGCAATCTGTTAAATCATCGGACTTAACCCCATCTCCTTCTTTTTTAGGAGTAACTTTAAATCCATTGTCAACAAATTTTCGTTGCAGTTCCAACATTTCTGCTCTCAAAAGATGATTATAAGGAATTCTAATCCTACCTTCATTAACAAGATTTTCAAGTTCTCGATATATTATATTTTTATAAGAATGATTGAATCTTGTTTCTTTATTAGGAATACTAGCTTTCCTTAATTTTAATATACTCTCTAAAGAGGCCCACTGGTCATATGTTAATAATCCAATATGGAACCTTCTCTTTAATCCTATAACATAATCCATAACTACTTCTGGATTAATTGGACCTCTAACTGGCGACCAGTGTTTAATATGATCTACAATAACAACATATTCTGCTTTTGCTGTTTCTCTATTTAAATAATATTCTTTATGCAAAACAACCAATCCATAATTATGACTTGAAGTTGCCGGGTCTAAATGAATAAAATAAACATTTCCTGGCACACCTATATTTCTGTCTTTTAAATTATGTCCTGTAAAACAACTATTGACTTGTTCTTCTGTAAAGAAGTTTTCTACACCTATACCACTAAACTCAGCTCCAAATTCCATATTAAATTCTGCTTCTGACATAGTAGGTTGAGACTCTCTCAATGATTCTCTAGTATGAGTTGGATTTACTTCCCATGTAGGAAGACGACAAACTAATCTATGAGGGACCTGGTTAGCTGTTGCAAAAAGATCATAAAACTTACCTTCTTGTCCTCTAGGAGATGAAATACTAATTATTTTTCCATCATAAATTCGTTTTTCAACAACCTTTTGATCATGCTCATCTACTATAACATTACCATCTTCATCTTTTCTATAAAACCTTCTACAGTAAGTAGAAACAGCAGGAGTCATAGCGGTATAAATTCTATCTCCCGAAGAAGCTCCTCCTGAAGCTTTATACGAAGCAACCTCATCAAGTATTAAAACAATACAACCCATTCCCAACAAAGAGTCAGAATTACTATGTCCTACAATTATTCCTATTGAACCTTTTTTAGAAGGTAATCCTTTCTCTCTAAATTTTTTGTTTTCAACCTTATCTTGAGGAGTTAATAAAAATATTGAGGAAGAGCCTATGCCTTCTCTTGTATATTTATCCTTAAAATATTCACTTAATAAAAGTTTTTCTCTAATCTCTTCAAAAGCTCTACGAGCTTGATCTTTAGAGTTAGCAATTGTTAAAATATTAATCGATGCTGAAGATGCTAATTCATATAAAGTATAAGGATCTCCTCCAGGACATTCAAGCAGTTTCATAGCCTCATAAAGAGCTATAATACTTACAACAAAATCCTTAGAGCTTCGTCTTCCCCAGACTAAAACCAATTCTCTAAATATCTCTCTTTTAAAATATTTATCTAGCAAATCTCCCTTTTCATCGCTATCTAATCCTAATTTTTTACACAATTCTATTTCTTCATCTGTTAAAGATAAATTTTCATTACCTATAGAACCTCTATAAAGAGTTTTTAAAACTATTCTTTGTACAGGATATAATCTAATAGGATTAGTTAGATGACTAGGCAACCCTAACCATTCCTTCCCTTCACAAAACTCTATAATATTAGGTATTTTTTTAGAGTGACTTGCAGAAGTATTTATATCTTCTGTTATTTCTGATAATAAGTCCCCAATAATTTGTGTTTTTTTCTTTGCCATATTATGAAATATCTCCTCTTTCAATATTAGCCCCATCAATCGGATATCCAACTTCTTCTGATATCTTTGCAAAAATTATTGATACTTTATAATTATTACTACTTAAAAAAGTATCAACAGAGCCATATTTAACAGTTGTATATTTTTGTAAATATAACACAACATTTTTCAGATCTTGTGAATAATTTAAATAATATTTATCCCTAACATCATTTCTCTTTTTTATAAAAACATTATAAGTTTGTGTTTTGGTAATATTTTCACTTGAAACTTCATTATTATTTACATAAGAAGCCGCTAATTCAACATTTGTAATTATATTAGAATAATCTTCTTGAAAAGAAGTTATAAGAGATTCTATTTGTATATAAAAATCTATCATATTTTACCTTTATTATACAATCACAAAAGTATCATTATTTCCTGGTATATCTGTCATAGCAGTTACTGTAAAATGCCCCCTACCACCACTCAATTCATAAGCTGTAATATCGGTTGCCTGACCTAATAATACTCCAGATGTAAATATAATAATACGTCCATTATAGTGATTGGCTGTTGCCTCTATAATATCATCTGCTTCAAATTCGGTAGTACTTGGGCCGACAGTAGTATCAATTGTTCCTATAATCATTGTTCCCGATATTGATGCTGGAATAACTGCTTCACTAAATAAAGTTCCATCCCAATAACCCTTTATGCCCCCAACAACCTGATCTGCAAAATCTGGAGTTGCAGTAGCCCTCAAACGAATTTGATAAATATAAAAACCAACACCCACCTCAATAGGAAAACTACCACTCCACAATCCTCCACTTGCTACAGCAGCAGAAATATCATAATCACCAAGAGAACCGCTTGCAGGATGAGCTTCCCAATTACTATTGATTACATCTCTAATTTGCTTAGCACTATCTCTAAGAACTCCATAAAGAGTATCAGTATCATTAGTATATATTAATTGAACTGCATTAGTTACATAGGTATCTGCCATTTTATTACCCCATTAAAATATTTATTTTTATAATATAATCTATAATCCTAATTTTATGGATCGTAAGATGCTTCCCAATAAATAGTTTCATCGCCTGTCATTGCTATTCCATCAGCATCAACACCATTCGCTAAATGGATAAAGGTAGCCATATCATTATCACCATGGCCTTCTCCAGAACCAGCCAACCAGATAGCACCATCTGTGAAACTAAGTGTAGCACCTAAGTAAAAGTTGCCAATACTAAGACATATTTTTCCACCTTTAGACGGCGATGTATTTAATACAGCCATTGCCGCATGGATTTGGACTTCGTCATTTGTACCGTCACAAATATAATCTGCAACTTGCTTTATGATATTAGGAGCATCATCAGCTGCAATTAAAATAGTACCACCACTTTTTGGTAGTACTCTCATAGTTTGTATTAATGCCATTTTATTTTCCCCAATTTTTAAACCTTAAGTATATATTATCTGTTCAAAATCTCTAGAATTATAAGTCACTTCTGGAAATTTTGTATATTGTATAATTCTAAAATAATAAGTTTGTCCTCTATTTAAATATTCATTATATTGAGATAATGATGTATTCGTCCGACTTTGACATCTAACTTTTCTACCAATATAACTAGAAGAGACTCCTTTATCTGTAATTGGAACAAAAATATCTTTTTCTTTTTCATAAAACCAATCATCTTCCCTATAACTATCTCTTGTAAATTCTAAATATTCATGTGACATTATTGGATTGTTATAAACTTCTATCAAAAAATAATAAAAAACGAAATCTTCAGCATCATCTCTAACTGGAAACTCAAATTCCCACCATCCTTCATCTAAAAGATTACTTTCAGATATATTAATATTTTTTACAACATCTACTAGAAGCCTACTAACTTTAAAATTTTGACTAGTTAAATAAAAATCTATAGTTGGGAGTCTTCGAGATAATCCCTTATATCTATATCTCTCAATAGGATAAGAGAATAATTGCCTTGTAGAAGTTATTGATTTTGCCCTCCTAACATCTCCTGAATTAGCAAGATATAATGCTTGAGCAGAATTAAGCAAAGGAATCAATTCCACTGCATCTATATCTGAAGAAGTTAAATCAACAACTAAATCTACAACATTTTCTGTATCTTGTTCTTGTTGATACTCATAAGCAGATACTTTAGCCAACTCTCTTGACATTAAATACCAGCTCTCATCTTCTTCTATAACATCATCAACAGCCTCTATTTCTCCTGGAAAATAAGCATATGTAAGGGGATCTCCAAATAAAGTCATACTCCAATCAAGATAAGGTAAACTAAAAAGATATGCTTCTCCTATTGTGCTTCTTCTATATAAACTTTTAAAAAATGCATTAGGATTAAGAAATCCCTCAATTGTAGGATTATCCATTGCTCCAGCACAAGCTGCATAACCTCTATTCATAGCTAAAATAGGCCAGGTCTTCCCGTTTGGATCTCTTATGGTTTCAGCTCCATCAAAATCTGCATTATAAAAAAACGTTCTAGTTGCAGTATTTTCTTGAAAGAAAGTAGGATCTGCTCTATCTGTGAACCAAGACCAAACAAAAGAATCTTCTCTAGCAAAAGGAACTGGAACATCTATATATGGATCCATAAAAGTAGTAGACCAAGAATCTAAATTCAAAGTAGGTAATAAATCATTTTTAAATTCTAATAAAAGATCTCTATAATTATCTGCTGAAGGACCTACCTTATCAGAATAAGGATCTATATAAAAAAGCCCATTAACAATACCTTTTTTATTAAGAATCTCTGCTTGATCTACATATTGCTTTGCTAAAGACAGAGTAGGGGCATCTATTCTTGATACAATTAATGAATATTTAATATCATCCTCTCCATATCTACTATAAATACTTCTATCATATAATTTATTTTTTATTTGAAGATCAAACTTATTATAATTACCATCAGTTTTTGCACAGCCTCTACCTACTCTAGATGTAGATGATATTATTGGGAAGTCTCCTAAAGAAGGATCTCTTGAAGAAGGATCTCCCTTATAATAATAACCCCCTGGAACATTATAACCTAAAACTATTCCCCAAATTGTAAAACTTTCTTGAGAAGGATTCCCAGTTAAAATATTTCCTTCCAAAGCCTCTCTTAAAGGAAATAAAACTTCTTCATCAAATATAGTATCAGAATCTAAAATCTCTCTATCTGAACATCTTATTCCTATTAGTTGCCCATCAACTTGCCAGTTATCTCCATCCTCTGAACCTCCAACATTAGAAATAGACATATTGTGTTTGTTAGCATAGTATTCTGCTAATTCTTTACTTTCAGAGTCCCCTAACCTATAAACAACTACAAAATTATCTTTTGAAATATTTGCCATAATTAGCCTAATTAATTAAAAATACATTTACTTCATTCTAATTATCGGCTAGAAAAACCTTGAAAATAAAAAAACCTTGAAAATAAAAATAACAGGGTTATAGAAAAGTATAATATATAAAAATATAAATTTTTTATAAAAGTGTCTGAGAAAACCCCCATCCTTGTGGTGGGGGATGAATCAGACTTTAAGTCAGCCGTAGGCTGACGAATATAGTCGAGTTCTTTAAAAATTAAATATATTTTCACAATTCTAAAGGTTTTTAAAGGAATTAGTCGATAAACTTATAATATATAAGTAATAAATACTTAAACTAGACATTAAAGTATTATTAAAATAAATTATAAGAGTAATTTTCTTTTCCTTTAGTCTAGTTTAGGAATTAGATTTTACTCTTTTTTTGTGTCTACACATGAAACAGTTAAAAGCATTTAAATTTAGAATAGAACCAAACAAGCAACAAAAAGTTTTGATTAACAAAACTTTAGGTTGTACAAGGTTCCTCTATAATCAAATGTTAGACGAAAAACAACTAAAATACAAATCTAAAGATAAGTCTAAATGTAAAACAGAAAAAGAGTATAAAATAGATTTTGAATGGTTAAAAGAAGTAGATAGTACTGCTCTACAACAGGCAAGAATAGATTTAAAGACTGCTTATGATAACTTCTTTAGAAAACTTAAAGCAGGACAACCTACAAATCTTAAGTTCAAGTCTAAACATAATCCTAAAAACTCTTATAGAACTATTAACGTAAATAACTCTATCAGAGTAGAAGAGAATAAGATTAGATTGCCTAAATTAGGTTTTGTAAAATTTAAGAAGTCGAGAGAGGTTTCGGGTAAGATTAAATCTGTTACAGTTTCTAAAAACATCTTAGGTAGATGTTATATTTCTGTTCTCTGTGAAGTAGAGATTGAGAAACTTCCTAAGTTAGATACTCAGGTAGGAATAGATTTAGGACTAAAAGAGTTTTGTATTACTTCTGATAGTGAGTTTGTTAGTAATCCAAGATTTTTAAGAAAGTCAGAACAAGAACTCAAGAAAGCACAGAGAATACTTAGTCACAGAGTTAAGAAGGGCAAAAACAGATTTAAACAACAAAAGGTAGTATTTAAGATACATCAAAAAATAGCTAATCAGAGATTAGATTTTTTACACAAGTTGTCAACTAGACTAATTATCGAAAACCAAGTGATTTGTTTAGAAGACTTACAAGTAAGAAACATGGTAAAAAATCACTGTTTAGCAAAATCTATTTCTGATGTTAGCTGGAGTAAGTTTGTAGAATTGTTGAGATACAAGGCAGAATGGTATGGAAGAGAATTAGTCCAGATAGATAAGTTCTTCCCTAGTTCAAAGACTTGTAGTAGTTGTGGAAATATAAAAAAAGACCTTACTCTAAAAGATAGAGAATATCAATGTAGTTCCTGTGGAACAAAGATTGATAGAGATTATAACGCTTCTCTAAATATATTAGAAGAAGGGTTAAGAATACTAAAAAAGAATTGTCGGGACGACAAGGTTAGCCTACTAAATATACAGATGAAGTTAGTCTGTAGTTCGTAGGAATCCCCCACTCTTGTGGTGGGGGTAGTTCAATTTTCCTCTTCAAACTTTTCTAACTTATACTTTTTCAAATTATGAAACTCTACAGTTGCTATTGTATCAAATAGGAATTCACTTTCAATTCTTATTTCTGCTTTATATACTCCAGGATTAAGATTATGAGGTCTATAATAAAAAGTTTCATATAAAAAATTAACTATTCTTACGGAAGCATTTTCAATATTAAAAACTTTCATTATCATCCCTTCATTATTTTCATCAATAGAAAATAGACAAATAGGATATTCAGTTCCCTCATCTTCAATTAACTTTTCTGCTTTGATTATACTTCTCATTCAAAGTCTTCTAACTTATATTCCTTCATTTGTTCTAAATCTGTCCATGAGTCATACTCTCCCCAATAATCCCTATGGCCTTCTGTTTTTATTTGCAGTAAGTATACTCCCATTTTAAAATCATTAGCCATTTCGTCAATATCATCATTTAGAGTTTCTAAACTACCATAATAAGCTTTTTCATAGTTTAAAACATTGATTAAAGATTTTCCCCCTTCTCCATCAAAAGCTACTTGACATATAGGAAATTCAGTTTCTGAGGATTGAGAATCGGATTGAACTAATTCTGTTAAAAAATCTTTTTTCCTAAAGATATCCTTATTCTCCATATATTACTTTTCTCCCCTTAAAAAGGATTCAATTAAATCTCCGCAAAAAATATTTTGAGATAATTTATCATAGTCTAAACATTCTCCCCAAATTAAAGTTCCATCCGATAGTATCTCAACCGTTATAGTATCATCTACTATAACATCATTTACATCTTTTATAGGATCTATTTTAGGAAGAACATCAAGTAGATATGTCATGGAATTATCTATAAGAAATCTTCTATAAGATAAATCTGTTTCAATATTCCAACTTCCTGTAACTCCATTTTTCTTTTCGCCAGAAGAACCCAACTCATAACCTTCCAACAAAAGTGTTACTTGTGCTATAGTTACTAGTTCTGGATCTCTTCTTAACAGATTAGGATCAGACCAAAACAGCCACTCAACCCTATTTTTATGAAGTTCTTCTGGGATAACGATTGTTACATCTGCTTCTATATTATTCTTAGCAACCTGTTTTTCTATGAAAAACGCAATTTCAGTACCTAAAAAAGATGCTACGACAACCGAAGTAATCACAAGGGCAATAAATATTAGAAGACCTTGTTTGATATTTATTTTATCTTTCATATTTTCTCCTATATTTCTATATCAAGAACTATTGGTTTGTAAACCATTTTACAGTTATCATTAAGAACACTACAATTGATATAAGTTATTCCATCTTTTTCTAATATCCCATGATTTTCATGAGCATGTCCAAAAATAACATATTTTAGATTAGGCAATTCTTTTATTCTATTCTTTAAAGGCTTACATCCTATGTGTTTTTGGAAATTTGGATTCCTTTTAGAAACTTTGTCAAGTTTTCCGAAAGGAGGACAATGCAACAATAAAATTTGAGTATCTTCAGGTATCTTACTCCATACGTATTCTCTTGCTTCTTTATTTATATTAAAAGCCCAATTTCTGTAAATAGGTTGCCAAGGAGAACCATAAATTTTAATTCTATCAATTTCAATCTGTTGATCTACAAGATAACTCAAGGAAAGTTTAGGAACTAGTTTAGGAGACTTTTGAAATATCTCATCATGATTTCCAGGAGTAAAAACAATACGTTCAACTGGTAAACTTTTTAACCAAGGATTAAATTTATCTTGTAACCAATTAGAATCTATCTCAACAATTCTTCCAGCAGGCACAATATCTCCTGCTATAAATAGAATATCAGCTTCTGGAATGTCTATATCCAGGTTACCATGAAGATCACTTATACATATTATTTTTTTCATATTATTGTCAAAAATATTGTAATAGACATACCTACTATCATTTTTTTGACCCTTTCCACATTTTTGTTCCTACTATTTCTTCTTCTTTTAACATTTCAGCTTCTTTCGAAAAGTAATGAGAAGGTTGTTTTAAACTCTT
>Ga0222658_1000452_pt1 | contig 22235 bp, 31 predicted proteins | sample AntAcemetagen476_FD_179830 | JGI IMG/M metagenome (GOLD analysis project Ga0222658, IMG submission 179830) | Saline water microbial communities from Ace Lake, Antarctica - #476 | ecosystem: Environmental > Aquatic > Non-marine Saline and Alkaline > Saline | place: Antarctica: Ace Lake... | reverse complement strand
AAGTTATTATTATGGAGATGTAGATGATTTAGTTGATGTTTATGGAGAAATTGCAGAGGAAATAAGAGCTGCGGCTTATGTAGAACAAACCGTTGTTGGAGAGAATGTAGAAACTCAATTGTTTTCCGATTCTTATATTTATATTGATTATGAAAAAGAGATTCCTTATGGTTTAGTAATTTCTGCCGAAACTCCTGAGTTTGGAAATACAATCTCTGAAGGAAGTTTTAATCTTCCTAATGATACTGAGATATATGAAGTTAAGGTTACTTCTTATTCTGGTTCTAGATGGACTGATGTTGTAGATGTTCAGAACGAATCTGATGTTTCTTGGAATAGGATTTTTAGTTTAGAAGATTATGGTTTAGATTATGTTGATTTGGGTGACCCGTATATTGTAAATATTCCTATAGAATATATTGGATATGGAAATAATAATGTGAGAGTTTCTACAGCTTTAAGGCCAGAAAATTCTACTGGAGGTTCGGATTATGACAAAATAATTTATACTCTTGTTAAAGAAATTTCTGGATACTCTCCAATAGTTTCATCTGCCGAGGGATGCACATGGTTTTTAGAATTTGAGGATTCAAGCAATGCAACAATAAAAATTCCTACAGATTATAATGGAAGCAAGGAGTGTTATTTTACATCAGATAATCTTGCATATAATAATAATGATGCTATTGATTTAGCTATCTTTAGACTTTTATCAAGTTTAGATTTAGATTCAAATAGAAAAATTGAAACTAAATTTTCAGAGAACGATTTAACTTTAAGTTCTACAGAAGTAGAGGGAATTCCTTTTACTTGGGATACTGAGGTTCAGGTGAGGGTTTGGAGATGAAGAATAAAAAAGGACAGATATTTACTTTAGTTGCAGTTGCATTAATTGGATTGCTTTTAATTTCTTTTGAAGTATTTTATCTTTCTCAAGAGAGATTTTCTGTAAGCACTAGAATATCTACCATGGAGAGTTTTTTGTATTCAATGGAGGAAAATTTAGAAAGGCAGTTGTACATTTCTGGATTTAGAACTATTTTTTTGGCTGAGAATGAAATAACTAATAATGGACAATATATTTCTGATGTAGATTCTTTTTTTGAAGAGGCATTTTTTAATGGAACTATTAGTGGAGAGGAACAGGAAATTTTAAGTGGAGCAACTTATGCAGATTTGATTCTTTCTTTAAATGAAAAGGCAGAGAAGATTAATGTTGATATTACTCTTTCAAATCCAGAGATTAGTATTGGACAGACAGATCCGTGGAATGTTAATTTTACTGTTAGTTTTTATTTATTAATGGAAGATAGAGCAGATTTGGCAAAGTGGGAGAAAATTCAAAGAATTTCAGCATTAATTCCTGTTTCTGGTTTTGAAGATCCGGTTTATACAGTTAATACTAATGCAAGAGTTTCTAGAAAAATCAATTCTACACTTTATGAAGGAATTTATACAGATGGAGGTATTAATAATTTTTTAGATCATGTTAATAATGGATATTACTCTGCAAATATAGATGCTCCGAGTTTTTTGAAAAAGTTAGAGGGAGATTTTTCTCCGGATGATAATGGAATTGAGGGATTTGTAAATTTATTTGAATTATCGAGTCAGGGAATTTCTATTAAAGATAAATCTGTTGTTGATCATGTTTATTTTTCTTCAGAGAATCCTACTTTTTATTCTGTTAGTGGAATGCCTTCTTGGTTCAAGATAGATTTAGAACATATAGAGAATTATAATCTTACTGATTATGTTTAAGAACAAATTTCTTGTTGGGGTATTTTTGTTGATAGATAAGAACAGGATAAATTTTTGTTTGCTTCAGTTCCAAGGATTGTTGTTTCCATCATTAATTTTTGTTTACTATTGAATTCTATATATTTTGAGACTGATTGTGTTTGAATAATATTTTCTTTATTTTCTTTTTCACTAAGAGTAAAAAATATTTCAAAATTCCCCCCTAGGGTTTCATCAAAATTTTCAACTTCCACTGAACATTTAGCAGTTTTATCTACACAAATATTTTCTTGTTCTAAATTACAAAAATAAAATTCATTTAGTTCTCCAATAGAATAACTTATCTGATTGTAAACGCAGTTAGAAGCAGTTCCAGTGTTTGAAGAATCTTCTGAATTTCCACCCTCAGTTATTATTGGATTTATATTTTCTATATCTTCATTATTTGTTGTTTCTTGAAGGTTATCTGGGTTGTTTTGGTTAGTTAATTTTTCTTTTACGTATGAAAAAATATCTTCTCCAGAATTTTTATCCTTAAATAAAATGTTTAGTATTAAAATTAAAAGAATAATTAAGATTGCAATAATTATTATTAAATATATTTTTGAGTTTTTTTTCATAGTATTTTATCATTAATGAAACTTATAAAAGTTTCTCAACGAAATGTTTATAAACAAATTTATCCTCGGTTCAGTATAAGAAGTAAAAGGAGGTTATGATATGGTAAAAAGAAAAGGACAGGCTGCTATGGAATTCTTGATGACTTATGGTTGGGCTATTTTGGCTGCGATAATTGTTATTGCTGTTATTGCAATTTATTTTAGACCTGGAACATTAGTTCAAGATTCAGTTATTGTTAGTCCTCCGTTTTATGGTGTTGCTACAACTTTATCTGCTACAGAAGTAAATGTTGAAGTTAAAAACCAAGGTGGAGAGGCATTAACAGATGTTTCATCAGCTTTGACTTTCAATTCTCCTTCGGGTGCTAATTGTACTGCCCCTGCTGCAGTTGCAACAATGGGTGCTGGAGAATCATTAGTGTTTACTTGGACTGTATGTAGTGGTTTAGGAACAGGTACTGTAAGTGCAGACGTTACTATTGCTTATACAAGACCAGGAAGTACATTAGAGTTGAAGTCAACCGGAAGTCTTTCTGGTAAAGTTACAGCTTAATTTTTATTTTTATTTTTTTATTAATATTTTTTATTTTTATTCTTAATTGGAATTCAATTAATTTTAAAAACACAGACTTCTTGAGTTATTTATGAAAACACTTAATTTGCATGTGGATTATATTAAGTTTAAACCTTTGAAGAAAGCTTTGAAAAGTGTGGGTGAGCTTTCTGAATTTGAGAAGAAAGGCGAGGAGGTTAAGGATGCTCTTGCGGTTTTAACTGCAGTAGAGAAAGGAGATACAGACATTAAGGCAGTGGTTGAAAAACTTATTGAGAATATAGTTGATATTGCTAAACAAGTTAGTGTGAAAAATATAGTTCTTTATCCTTATGCTCATTTATCTCAGAATTTAGCCTCTCCTGAAATTGCCATAGAAGTTTTAGATGAAGCGTTTAAAGAATTAAAAAATAAAAAGTTTAATGTTTCAAAAGCTCCGTTTGGATATTATAAAGAACTTGAAATGAAGGTCAAGGGACATCCACTTTCAGAATTAAGTAGAGAGATAAAAATTGAAGGGAAAGATGAAAAGTATGATGAGAAGCAACTTTTGAGAGAAATTGGAAAAAGTGTTTTAGATAAAAGTAAACTGAAAGAGAATGACCATCGGATTATAGGGCAGCAAATGGATTTATTTTCTTTCCAGGATGTTGCTCCCGGTATGGTTTTTTGGCATAACAATGGTTTAATAATTAGAAACGAATTAATTGAGTTTTGGAGAGATGAACATAGAAAGGCAGGTTATCAAGAAGTTATGACTCCTCAGATTTTAGATAAAAAATTATGGCAGATTTCAGGACATTGGGAAAAGTATAAAGAAAATATTTTTTTAACCGAATATGATAAGAAAACTCTTGCAATTAAACCTATGAATTGTCCTGGAGGGATGTTAATTTTTAAAAATAGGCCAAAATCCTACAAAGAACTTCCATTGAGAGTTGCAGAGCTTGGTATTGTTCATAGGCAGGAACTCTCTGGAGTTTTAGGCGGTTTATTTAGAGTAATACAAATTACTCAAGATGATGCTCATATTTATTGTAACGAAAAACAATTAGAGTCAGAAATTTCTGGAGTTATTGATTTAATTAACTTATTTTATAATAAGTTTAAACTTCCAATAAATCATGTTGAACTTTCTACTCGTCCGGAGAAAAGAATAGGGGATGATAAAATTTGGGATAGGGCAGAGAAAATTTTGGAAGATGTTTTAAAAAAGAAAAAAATGAAGTATAAAATAAATAAAGGTGATGGAGCTTTTTACGGTCCTAAAATTGACTTTCATATTAAAGATTCTTTAGGAAGAACCTGGCAAACTTCTACAATTCAATTAGATTTTGCTATGCCAGAGAGATTTGATTTGACATATACAGATAAAGATAATAAAAAGAAACGTCCAGTAATGTTACACAGGACTGTATATGGTAGTTTAGAAAGATTTATGGGAATCTTAATTGAACAGACTAATGGGAGATTTCCTACTTGGCTTGCTCCTAAACAAATAAGGGTTTTATCATTTACTGATAGAAATCAGAAGTATGCCGAGAAAATAATAAAATCAATTGGAGATGAGATTCCGAATATAAGAATTGATGCAGATTTTACTCAAACAACTGTGCAAAGTAAGGTTAAAGATGCAGAAATTATGAGAATTCCTTATATAATTGTTGTTGGAGATAGAGAAGAAAAAGATAATACTATTGCAGTAAGAGTTAGAGGAAGTGGTAAGATTGAACAGTATAAGATAAGCGATTTTATTTCTAAAATTAAGAAAGAAATTACCGAGAGGAGTTAGTTTTATAAATTAACCTAGTTAAGTATTCTTATGAATTTTCAGTTCTTTTTAGAAAAGCTCATGGCTTCGAAAGCGTTTGATAATTTTATGGCCGAAAATAAAGAGGCTTATCCGTGTGGAGGTTTTTTTATTGTAGACTTAGTTGGAAGCGATAATAAACAACATTTTGATTATTATAATCCAGAAGTAAAAAAGATGTTTAGTATTAAATTAGAGGATGGAATACAGGTAATTCCTGTTGAAATGATAGATCCAAGAGTTCCGGGAAAGGTTAAGATGAATTATGATTTTGATTTTAATGATATTATAAAAATGATTCAGGAAGAGATGAAAAAACAGGAGATTACTAATAAAATCCAAAAAGTTATTTTAAGTTTGCAAGAATTAGAAGGTAGAGATTATCTTGTTGGTACTGTATTTATTACTGGGATGGGGATGGCTAAGGTTAATATTGATATTTCTGAGATGAAGATTATTGGTTTTGAGAAAAAGAGTTTCTTTGATATGATGAGAAAATAGGAATTTTCTCTCCCTCAAAAACTTTAAGGAATGAGTAAAAAGTTCCGGATGATGAGAAAATAGGAAAGAGTTAAGGTTTTTGAATCATTAAAGTAATATTTGGAAAATCTACACCAGCAATTATCTCTTCTATCTTGAATCTCAGGGATTCTAGGTCTTTTTTTATTTCATCTTTAGTATAGAAATAATAATACCTTTTTCCCTTATCTCTCCATCCTACAAAATCTTCTTTTTTCTTTTTTTTAAATCTTGTGGAATTTTTATTCCAAGTGGAAATTTTTGCTTGAGCCTTTGGTTTGAGAACTCGGTAGAGCTCTTTCAAAACTTTTTTTCTTTTTGCTTTTGTGGGAATACAATGAAGTAGTGCGGTCGAAATAACAGAATCAAAAAAGTTATCTTCAAAAGGAAGTTTTTCCGCATCTGAAACAAAAAATTGTATATTCTTAATTTTTAATTTTTTTGCTTTCTTTTTTGAATACTTAATCATCTCTTCTGAAAAATCTAGAGCATATATTTCTGCTTTTGTCTTTGTAAAGTTTCTTCCTGCTCCGCATCCTAAATCTAAAATTTTCCCTCTTTGCTTTTTAATAAATTCAAGATTTTTCTCTCCTGCATGGGTTTTAAAAGCATACCATTCGGGAGCAATTGAATTCCATACCTCTTGCTGGTTTTGAATTTCTGATTGTTTCATAAATAAGAGAAAGAAAAAGCGTTTAAATTACTTTTTAAAAGAATTATTGTTATTTATTATTTTCCTAAGAAATCAACTAAAGTGAATACTTTGTAGTTTGAGAGTTTTTGAATTCCATTTAATTCAGGAAGGTTTACTATAAATGAAGCTTCGTAGATTTTTCCTTGAAGTTTTTCAATTAATTTGCAAGATGCAAGTGCAGTTCCACCTGTTGCAATTAGATCGTCAATTAATAGTACTTTCTGTCTGGGTTGAATTGCATCTTTGTGTATTTCTATTGTATCTGTTCCGTATTCTAAATCATAGGTTTCTGAAATTGTTTCTGCTGGAAGTTTCCCTTTTTTTCTTATTGGAACAAAACTTATGTTTAACTTTTCTGCTAAAATTGCTGCTATAATAAATCCTCGGCTTTCTATTCCTGCAACAACATCTATGTTTTTATTTTTATAACGATTGTAAAGTATTTCAATTACTTTTTTCATTCCTTCTGGGTCTTTTAATAAAGTTGTAATGTCTCTAAACTGAATTCCAGGTTTTGGGAAATTTGGAATTGTTCTTATCTTATTTTTAATAAATTCTAAATCTGATTTAAGAGTATTCTGGCTTGTTAGTTTTTCTATTGTTTTTAATAATAATTCTTTTACATTTTCAGCATTTTGTTTCATTCTGGATTCAACCATCTCCCATGTTACTGGAATTTCTTCTTTTTTCCAGCAATCGTAATCTGTAGACATTGCTATTACAGCGTATTCTAACTCGGCTTCTTTTGCAAGAATTGCTTCTGGTGCGGTTGACATATTTACTACGTGTGCAAAATTTCGGAACATAAAGCTTTCCGCTCGTGTTGAAAATCTTGGGCCTTCAATAGTTAGGATTGTTCCTATCTTATGATACTTAAAATTTAGTTCTTCACAAGATTCTATTAGATAGTCTCTTAACTTTTCTGAGAATGGGTCTGCAAGGCTCGTGTGTTTTACTCCATCTTTGAAGTCTTCATAAAAAGTTATATTTCGGTGCTTTGTGAAATCTATGAACTGGTTTGCAATTACAAAATCTCCTGGTTATATCTGGTTTCTTAGAGAGCCAACAGCAGTAGTTGCAAGAATAAATTCACACCCTAATTTTTTTAATGCATAAATATTTGCTCGGTTGTTTACTTTTGTTGGAGTTATCTCATGGCTATATCCGTGTCTGGAGAGAATAATAATTTCGTTTCCATTTAAATCTCCTTTTTTTATTGGAGAGTGTTTTCCATAAGGAGTTTGAACATCTATTTCTTGAACGTTTGAAAGAAGGTCTGATTTTTCTAAACCACTTCCCCCTATTATACCTATTTTCATAAATTAAAAATTAGATAATAATTTAAAAGGATTTTTGTCTTGAAAAATATATTATTTTGAGATTTATACAGAGCTTAATGTTACTAATTGTTGCGATTTAGGACTTTTTCTAAATTTATATTTTGTTAATATTTCTATCTGTTCAGGGTTTCTTAGATTCATTTGTAGAAGATGTAGCCTTAAATCCGAATAGTTCATTGGGAAGACAACATATGGCTGCATTTGTTCAAAAAGAAGTCCGTTGGTTACAATAGCTTCTATTCTTTTTTGGATATCTGTTGGAAACATATTTTTGTTTTAATTTAAGACATTTATAAACTTAATTGTAAAGAGTTTTATTGGATAATCTTTAAAACTCTTCTTCTTTCTTTATTTTTATGTTAAAACCTAATAAGAATGAAATTAGGAAGCCTTCCAGAACTGCCTCTGGAATAACTCCTGTAGCTGTGATGTTGCCTCCTAAAAAATGCAAACACGGAAGTTGTGTTTATTGTCCTAATTTAAATGTTCCTCAGAGTTATACTCCCAAATCTCCTGTCGTAATGAGAGCAAGTTTAGTTAAATATGATCCTTACAAACAGGTTGTTGGGAGATTAGAAGCATTTAAGGCAATGAACCATCCTACTGAAAAAATTGAAATTATTATTATGGGGGGAACTTTTTTACAATATCCTAAAAAGTTTCAGTATGAATTTGTAAAAGGTTTATATGATGGGCTTAATGGGATTAAAAGTAAAAGTTTAGAGTTAGCAAAAAAAAGAAATGAAAAGGCAAAACATCGATGTGTTGCACTTTGTGTTGAGACAAGACCGGATGTTTGTGTTAAATTTATTTCAAGATTAAGAGAGTTTGGATGCACTCGAGTTGAATTAGGAGTTCAGATTATTGATGATAAAATTTATAAAAAAGTTAATAGAGGGCATAAAATTCAGGATGTTATTGATGCGACTAAAGCATTAAAGAATGCAGGATTTAAAATCGGTTATCATTTAATGCCTGGATTGCCAGGAAGTAATCCCAAAAAAGATTTACAATTATTTAAAAAAATATTTTCTGATGAGAATTTTAAGCCAGATCAGATTAAAATTTATCCGTGTCAGGTTATGCCTGGAAGTGAGTTAGAAAATTGGTATTGGAAAAGAAAATACAAACCTTATACAAAAGAGCAAATTGAAAAACTTTTGATTGAGATGTTAAAAGCTATTCCAAGGTATTGTAGAGTTATGAGAATTATGAGGGAGATTCCTCCAGAATATATTGTTGCCGGAACTAAAAGAATTGATTTAAGAAAAGAGGTTGAAACTGAGTTAAGAAGAAATGGAATTAAATTAGAAGAAATAAGATATCGGGAGATTGGATTTAATGTTTCGAGTAGTGAGCCTAAACTTAAGATAACAAAATATTCTGCAAGTGGGGGGGAGGAGTATTTTTTAGAGTTTGTTGATGAGGATGATTTTTTGTTTGGATTGTTAAGGCTGAGAATATGTGATAAAAAAGCAATAATTAGAGAGCTTCATGTTTATGGAAGAAGTCTGAATTTAAAAGAAAAAGGTAATTTAGGACAGCATACAGGGTTGGGAGCAAAGCTTTTGAAAGAGGCAGAAAAAATTATTAAAGAAAAAGGAATTAATTCGTTAAGAATAATTAGTGGAGTTGGAGTTAGAGAGTATTATAAAAAATTTGGTTATGTTTTAGAAAAAGATAGCGAGTATATGGTTAAGAAAATATGATTAATTTATTACAACTAAATTTATAAATCAATTTCTTTTTTTGTTATAAAATGGATTATGGAACAGAAATTGCAAAAGCAGGTTTAGAAATTAAAGCTATTAAATTAAGACCGGAAGATCCTTTCACTTGGGCTTCTGGATTTAGAATGCCAATTTATAATGATAATAGGATGTTTTTATTTCATCCAGAGTTTAGAGAGTTAATCACTAATGGTTTTGTAGACTTATTAATAGAGCAAGGAATTTTATCTAATCCAGTTATTGCAGGAACTTCTACTGCGGGAATACCCCTTGCAACAGCTTTAGCAAATGAATTAGGTTTACCTCTTATTTATATTAGAGATAAACCAAAAGATCATGGGTTAAAAAATCAAATTGAGGGAATTGACGCTGAAAATGATTTAAGAGGATTACCCACTATTGTTATAGAAGATCTTATTTCAACAGGAGGAAGTTCAGCCAGAGCAGTTCAGGCAGTTAGAGATGCTAATGGGGACTGTAATCATTGTTTATCTATTTTTAATTATGGGTTAGATAAAGCGGTTCAGGCTTTTGATGCTTTGAATCCTAAATGTAATGTGAGATCATTATTAACTTATGATACTTTGTTAAGAACAGCAAAAGATGTTGGTTACTTAGATGCGGGACAAGTTAAATTATTAGAAGAATGGAGAGAGGATCCTTTTGGGTGGGGAGAAAAAAATGGTTTTCCAAAAGTAGAAAAATAAAATGGGATTAACAGAAAAAGAACAGCAAGCAAGAAAGAGAGTTTGTTTACCTTTAGATGGTCTTGATAATTTGTATGATTTGGGAGAGCGACAACCTATACAACTAAATTTATTTGGCTAAATACCTTTAATTAAGCTGCACGAGAGTAACTAATAATTTCTTTTAATCTACCTTCTCTTTTTAATTTTTCTTCTAAATTATTTAACTTTACTCGATCTTTAGATTTCCCTTCTCTTTTTTTACAGGCCTCAGAATACGCGTCTATCTTTTTTTGTAATTCTGTAGGAGGTTGATTCTCTCTTTCATTTTTTCCTTTGATTAAAGAGACACTTACTCTGACTTGTTCATTTTCTGGAAGGTCACAATAGCTTGTTTTAACATGTCTTATAACAGAATCTCTTTTTTCTTTTGCCTTATTTGTTTTGTTAATTATTTCTTCTGCTAATTTTTGGATTTGATTCGGGCTTGGTTCTTGAATTCTTTCTTTTATTTTTTCAAATAATTGATTATATCTTTTTTTAATTATTTCAACATCTTTTCCGTATTGTTCTTCTCTTGCATACTGAAATAAAACTGTTCGGAATTTTAAATCTTCAAAAGAATTTATTTGATTTTTTCTTTCTCTTAAATTTTCAATATCCTTTTCAATTTTTTCTATATACTTTTTTTTATTATGTATTGAAGCATTTTGATACAATCTTTTTACTCCACCTAATTGTATATCATATCTTCTTTCTTTTAACTCCCTCGATTCTTGGTTAAATTTTAATTCAATTTTCTTTTTTAATACTCTTTCAAGATCTTTATCCAATTCTAGATTATTTTCAAGTTTGTTTAGTGAATCTCCTGGAAGTTTATTGAGATATTGTCTAAATTGTTTTGCTTCACTATATTTTTTTTCTTTTTCGTAAATTCTTGATTGTAACTCTAAATTTACTGTTAAATTATAATTTGTATCTGCTTTTCCAATCTTTCCATTATATCCAGATTTAGCTCTAAAGTCTGCTTCTTGCTCTAAAGTTGGTTTTCCTGTTACTTTTCTATATAGGTTTTTTGTCCAATTAAACATAAATAAAACACTTATCTTTTGTTTTAAAACCTTTCTGTTTGTAACTACTATTAAGTTATCTATTTTATATGAAATAAAAATATTTTAGAATTAAATACGTCCTGATGATTACTTAATATTGGGGATTAACGCCTCAATTTTTTGCTCGTGATATTAGAAATTTTCACAATGTCTTTTCCATAACTGGAACTCTTACAGGACAAATATCTTTCCAACCAATTTCATTCTTTTTTAGTTTGTAGCCCTGTTTTTTATAAAACCCTTCTGCCGTCAATGTAGAATAAAGCATTAATTTTCTTAATCCTTTCTTTTTAGTATAATCTTCTAAATATCTCAGAAGCTTCTTGCCAAGTCCCTTGCCTATGTATTTTGGATTTACATAAAGGCCCCCAATTTTATTTCCTTCTAAATCAATTGTTCCCAAAATCTTATCTTTTTCAGTAGCACAGAACATGGTTCTTTCTCTCATTTTTATTAAAATATCTTTCACAGAATTTTTCTTATATAAAATATCAATAATTTTCTTAGGATAATCTTTTGAATTTATCTTTTTTAGGGTTTCTCTTCTCATTAAAGATATTTTTCTCGCATCTTTTTTTGTCGCTTTTCTTATTTTCATATTTAATATAATAAGTCAATCTTTTTAAATTTGAATATTTGGTTATATTCTCCAGTCGGAGCAACGAATCAAAATAGCCAATAATTATTTGGTTTATGTTGTTATCTTAATATTAAGAATAAACGCCCCCACCGAGATTCTTCTCTGCTCGTTCGAAGCTCTTCACCCAACCCGAATTATAATCAAGAATTTAATACGCCCCCACCGGACTTTGAATTATAGAAAGGGGATTAATTATTAAGTGCCTCGACAGAGTGGAGGAATAAATTCCCGTAACTCAATATCCGAAGATACTGCTAATCGAGACAAAAGTATAAGTTTTATCTACTTTTATAGTTTTCTAATCCCTAAGTTCAAGGCAGAGTTTCACCTAAAGATGTTTCTTTAATCCATCCACAAGCGATGGATCTTTTTCTTTTTCAATTTCTTTTATTAGTTCTTCCCTTATTTCTTCTATGCGTTTTCCACCATAACCTTCAAGTTGTTTCAATTTTTGTTCGGGAGTTCCGTATAAACTTGGAAAGCCAGCTTCAGATTCCCCACCAAGCATTTTTCTTTGTTCTCGTTCTATTACTCTTTGAGGTTCTAAAGCATCAATAATTTCTTCTTTTATTATTGGATCTATTTCTTTATTGTATTTTTCCATCAATTCTCTTAAATATGGTTTAACTTCATGAGCCAGATAAAGTTGAGAATTATTTGCTATGCCTTTTGTTAGCTCATTAATTTCTTTTTTATTGAATGGTTCAAGTTTTTCAAGTCTTTTTATAAAACGACATTTAGCTGTTCCAAGCCTGTAACAATTTGTTTTTCCCAAAGAAGATATGAAACTTTCTCGAATATCCTCTGGAAAAAATTTCATTAATTTTTCAATAATTTCAAGTTTCTTTTCAAGTTTTGTTAAATCTGGGAGAGTATCTTTAATATTAAAATTTAATGCCTGAAATTGTCCTAAAAATCCATAAGGATCTGTGTCTATCTTGAGAGATAAAATCTTTTTACCTTCATTAAAAGCAATCCCTGATTCTTGATCTGTCCATTTTGAATCCTTAAAATTTTTCGTTAAAAGGGGTATAAAAACATCACATTCCTTTAGACTTCGATGAATTTCGTCTTGCCATGACTTTATTGGTTCTATTGAAGTATGTGCTAAAAAAACATTTAATCCACAATTCTCTAAGAGCTCCTTAATTTCTTTAGCTAATTCATAATCCTTGCTATTATAGCTCAAAAAGATTTTCATTTTAATTTTTAATATTTTTAATGTTTTTAGGCTTTTGTGTTTTAATTTTTGAGGGGTATATTTGTAAGATTTGTTATGAATATTAAGAATTTCTATTATAAGACATTATTAATCTATCTTTTCTGTTTTGTCTTCGCTGTTTATATAAAAAAGAAGAAACTTACTTAAACAAAAAATTCATTACATTATTATAAAACATTTAAAATGGAAAATAATCGTGAAAAAATTTCGCAAAGATCTATTGGATTAAGATTTAGAGAATGGGAATTTCTTTCTAAAAATTCAGATATAAATTTAGATGAGTTCGTTCGTCAAAAAATTGATGAGGAAATCATAAGGCGTTCTCAATTTCAGTTTCTAAGTCATAGACCTTTATTCTTGGAGGAGAAAAATGAGTCTTAAAAGTTCTGGCCAAAAACAAAAATTTCCAGCAAACTGGAAGAAAAAAAGAATGGTGATTACAAAAGAACCAAATGAAATGCATGGAGTTTTTGAATTAAAGGCTATTCCAAGACAATTTGCTGATGATGAACTTCAAATTAAGTTTCAGAATTTTTTGTTAGAATGTGATTCTAATAGAATAATGGTTGCTTATCTTGATTTGCTTGATGATTTAAAGTCTGAAAAAATATTCCTTAGTGATGATTGGAGTCCTTATACTGATACTTCTCGATTTGTTGTTTTTTCTGATGGGAGTATAAGATGGGAATGAAACATATTTATGAAATTGAAGATGACCCAGACAGCGAAGTTTATCAACGGAGACAGCAAGAATTTCAAAATTTTCAAATTCAAGAAGAAAATAAACGGGGCGCAGTTTGGAGGGAACAGCAAAGAGTTATTAAAATGGCAAAGGAAAAAGTTAGAATAGATTCTGAGAACTGGGCGAGAAAGGAAATTGAAAAAGAAAAATCTGATTTTGAAAAACTCCAAAGTCCGGATTTCTCTTCATTGATCCACCTACCTGAAAGAGCCTTGGGAAGAAATATCCATTTGGCGACTAAACCAATTTAAAATGACAAATAAAAAAACCTTCTTCCAAAAACTTTGTAATCTTTTTAATTCAGAATCTCAAAAGGAAAAACAACTAAATGAAATTCTTGATGATCCAAAAATGTTGCAAAATATTTATCTAAAAGTCCTTGAGATGCAAAATCAGAATCGGGAAATATTTTACATAGGATAAGGGAGGAAAATAAAAAATGGAAAAAATAAAAAGTGGAATTGAAAAAGCGAGTGAATATATTTTAGATGAAATCTTAAAACAAACTCAAATTCAAAAAGCAAGCGATAACTTCTCAAGTCCAAATGCGTTGAGATTAGGAGGAGCAAAAACTTTTGAAGGAGATGATTTAACAAATTTTGATAGTTCTATTGGTGGTGAGGCTTTGAGACAAGCAAAAACAGATGAGAATCAAAGAGAAACTCAAATGCAGACAGCTCGAGAAAATGCTGTGCGAATGGAAGAAGATCAAAAAATCAAGGCAAGATCAGACAAAAATAAAGTTGTTTTAAGAAATTAAAATAAAAAAGAAAATTAAATAAAAACTTTAAAGAAAATGGAATTAAGTATGTATGTAGGAAAGTGGGTGAAAATTGATATTTCTAATGGATATTATTTTTCTGGAAAAATTATTGATTCAGATGAAAATTCTATAACTCTAAGAGATAAAAACAATCGATTAGTGACCTTGAAAATTGATGATATTTTAAATGTTCGGGAAGTAAGAAATGAAAATTGAGGAAAATAAACCGAAACAACACAAAGTTGCAACTTTAACCAATAATAAACAACTTAAAATTGATAAGATAATGAGTGCATTAAGTAAATATCCAGAAGGGGCAACTCCAAAGACAATTGCACGTGACACAAGGATTGATCATAGTTACATGAGAACTTTACTTCCAAAGATTGAAGGAGTTGAACAAGTTGGGAACATCAGAGGACTATACCGCTTAGTTGTAAATAGCACCCACAACCACCTTTTCTCTTACAATTTTCACAACCTTTTACTTGTAATTTACCTTCCAAATTACTCAAAAGAATTCATAAAAGAAACGCTTAGTTGTGAATTTACCAACTATGAGTTTATTATAGGAAAAGAAAGCAAACAAGCTACATTAAGAATCTCCACTCCAAAAATTAATGGAACAGATTACCCAATTAATATAAGCAGTATCTCCCTCGCTTTCGCATTATTCAAGAAAATGGTCAAACAACATGCTAACGAAGATATAGAAATAAATGATACAATAGTAAAATCTATTGAGTTTAATAAAGATTATACAAACCTAAAATTAGAAGGAATAAACAGCATCACCTTAGGAAGCTTAAATGAACAATTTAAAGTGTATCAAAAAAAAGATAAGTTAAGATTAGAACATAAGATAATACGCTCATTTAATGCAGAGGAAATTAAGAAGATGTTGGGAATTTCGCCGTAGGCAAACTCTAATAAAAGAATCTCAAGCATACACTAATCTTCCTTTCTTAATCACTTAAATCTTCTTTTCTTCTTTAATTGTCTTAAAATCTTAAAGCACTCTAAACAGCACTTATTTAGCCTAGGTGTATAAAACAGGCACTAAAAAGTATATCTTATTACTAAGGAATACGCACACATTCAGCATAACTTTTTAAAAATCTAAGCAAAAATTCCCCTTAGAACGTCGAAAACGCTTAAATTCTTGTCTTTTGGTTTAAAAATTAAAGATAATCGAAATAAATAACATATAAAATAATTAAAAGTATTTTTCATAAGACTTAATTGCTTCAAGTGGATTTGCCTTCAAATAAATCGAAGTTACCTTTATGTTGCTATGTCCCATTAAAAGTTGAAGTTGATTAATCGGCATACCCTTTTCAAGCAAGTGAGTAGCGAAGCTGTGCCTTAAAGAATGAAACTTCAAACCTTCTCTTTCTATTCCAGAACGCTTTAAAGATGATTTAAAGGCTCGCTGTAAGCTTCTTTGACTGCACTTAGGAAGATAATCTATCATACGAATTTTAAAGCCTTTCGGCAACGGAACAACACGATCCTTTAATCCTTTTCCTTGTCTGATTAAAATCTTCTTTCCTTTAAAATCAATATCTTGCGCCCTTAAATTAACAACTTCAGAAACTCTCAAACCTGCACCAAAACCCAATAGAAAAGCTATTTTATGATGAGCCTTTAAAGTATTCTTTAATAACAAAGCAAATTCTTCTTCCTTTAAACTGATTGGTAATTTTAACATTTTTTCCTCCTTACAATTTGTCACTTTTTGCGACAATTTTTTAATTTATTTATGTGTGAATTTGATTGATAGTGTCGTGTTCTATCTATTAAGCGACGCTTTCCATCATCTCTCTTGATTCAGCAACTCAAGACCTCAGGAGGATTCACCAGATCCTTTTTAGGTTGCCTTGAGGATTTCACAACTTTGTAAGTTTTATTAGTGGATCCTCTCGGCTTGTGGATAGATTAACTATCACATAGATACATAGTAGATACAAGTATATAATGATTTATGTATTGTATCAACATAATAGATACACGCCCTCGTAAACCACCATAGAGAGATTATGACGACTTAGACTCTGAATTATACGCCGGAAGTTTTCAAGAAAATAAACATTTTAGATGGGGGCTTGCTCTCACCTATTCAAGACTTTCTTTTATCTGTTTGAAAATATTCCCCAAGAAATTTTTAGATATTCATAACTTATTACACATATATTTAAATAGAACAAAGTAGATACAACATTATGAAAATAAAGAAAAGAATAATTAGATATGGAAATTCTTTAGTTGTGGTTATACCAGCAGATATAATAAAGACTAAGAAACTGAAGGAAAAAGATTTTGTCTTGGTTGATTTTGATTCATTTGAAAAAACTAAATAATTTCAGAAGAAAAGGAAAAGATAAATTAAATTTTATCGGCAACTATTTTAGCTAATTCTTTAGAATAACCAGATCTCCATGCACTAAAAGTAGCGACTTCAGTTTGGAAAAAGATATTATCCTTTTTACAATAAAAAGAATAGTAATACCCTTCATATAAATCACCTCCTTTATATCCAAAACAAATAGCATCTATTCCGCTTGTTGATATTTCAGTATAACCTCCTCTTTCTTTTACTTTATTAATTTCAGCAGAATAGAATGAATCTGCATAATTCTTTGAATCAAACTTATAAACAAATATGTATGCTAACGATAAAGATAAGCTTTCCATTCTGTCCATTTCAAGAGATGCACCAGAATCAAAACCAGAGGCATCAATATCCTGATTATTTATCTTAATGTTTTCCCACTCTGAATCTATCTCTTCTCTTGTAGGAAGCAAATCCATCGGTTCTTTTTTTATTGAACTGCTTTCTTTATTAGAATTCTGAGCCTCTTCATTATCAAATAAACTTCCAATTGTTCCAATAATTACAAAAACTAAAATTATACTTATAATCCAATGTCTTCTAAACCACGATTTTTTCTTTTGTTCCATTTGTAGATATGTAGATTTATAGTAATTCCTTATATATAAAGTTTACTCCAAATATACTAATCTACAATGGCTAAACCAAAAAGACAAATAAGTCTCTTTATTGAAACAGAGCTTTGGAAAGAGTTTTCAAAGAAGTGTATAGACAAAGATAAATCAAAAACAGAAGCTATTGTAGAGCTAATTAAAAAATTCCTTAGGAATAATTTTTAAGAAAGCGACACTTTTGAACATAAAGCGACACTTTCAGATAGGTTTTTAAGTTTTAGAAGAGTAATTACTTTATGAAAGAAATAAAGAAAATTATTAAGTCTCATGGTATGAGTTCAGAAAAAGCCAGTAGGGTTAAGAAAAGAGGTCACAACAAAGAACATATTTTTGCAGGACTTATTAATGGAGAAATAATAAAAGGGACAAAGAAACCTGATGTTAGGGGGAAACACGGACAATTATATTCTATAAAGGGTGGAAGCGAGATTCAAAGAAAAGAGGGAAGGGATGGAAGATGGTCTATATTTTTATTTAATAAAAGCAAATTTGATAAAGAAGAAGATTTTCCTGCAAGTGAGATTTTTCAAAAGATATTAAATTGTTATCCTGATAAATATGAAGATTATGTATCATCCAAAGATACTTATAAAAGAAAAATAATTCCTTTCATGATAGAATTAAAAGAATATCTATCAATTAAAGAAAACCTTTCTAATTTCTTTAATAAATCTTTTTTTGATAAGAGAGTAGATTTTTTTGTAATATACGATGATGAGGTGTTTCATATTTTTGAAAAAGACGAAGTATGGCAAACTTTTTTAGATTATTTTGAAGTAGATAATAATTCAACTTTTCAAAAAGTGGTTTTTAAATATAAGAAACTTTGTGGGGAAGTAGAAGTAAGGACTACTGATGATGGTAAATATCCAAGTATGATATTTACTATGGGAAAAAGAGCAAATTTTAACTTACTATCTGAAAAAATAACAGAAACAAAAGAATTTACTCATGTAATAAAACTTTATGGGAAAGCAATAGAAACTTTTAATGAATAATTTTAGTTAAATTCTTCAAAGATTTTCTTCATAATTTTACTAACTAAATTTATATCCCACCCATTTCCTGCACATCCCCCAGACTGAACATAAGATAAATCCCCCCAGTCTATTTCTCCATCTTTAAAACCCATAAATCTAAAATGTTCTTTTTCAGTCATTTTACGAACTTTAAATTTTCCATCTTTTTTTGGTTCAACAACTCTTAAAGTATTATGATAAGGTTCAGTTATTGTCATAGAAATTCCATCGTTTCTCACTTTCTTATTATATATATCAAAGCAGGAGGGTTCTTTTACATTTAAGTCTACTCCTGTTATTTCTATTAATCTATCTATTTGCTTTTCATTTTTATAATATTTTTCTTCTACATTATTATCTAAAAAATCTTTAAAAAATAATTTTAATTCTTTTTTTTCAGGTGCAAAACTCCAATTTTTAGGAATTTCTTTTTTTGTTGCAAATATCCAAATTCTTTCTCTATTTTGTGGAATTCCATAATCTTTAGAATTTAATAATTCATAAATAACATTATATCCGATTCTTTTTAATTCGCTTATAATTTTTAAAAAAGTTTGTTTATGTTTATTCATAACTAATCCTTTAACATTTTCTAAAAGTATAAATGTTGGTTGTTTAACTTCACATATTCTTATTATATCATTGAATAATGTTCCTCTTATATCTAATTCTCCATGCCCTTTTCCAACGGTGGAAAATGTTTGACAGGGGAATCCTCCAGTAAAAAAATCAAAGTCAGGTAAATCTTTAGGATTTATTTTTGTAATATCTCCATAATTTTTAATTCCTTTATGATTAAGTTCAAATATTTTAATAGCATAAGGGTTTATTTCTGAATATCCAATAATCTCAAAGGGAATACCTGCTTTTTTTAATCCCCAACTTGCCCCCCCATATCCTGCAAATGCGTCAAAAACATTTATTTTATTTTTCATTCTCTTTTTCTTCTTTATTTTCAAATTTTATTTTATATTTAAATTTTTATGTGATCTGGCTTCTTTTTCATAGAACTTCCAAAAGTCAGAACCTTATTTTTCAATTCAGGATCTTTCTTCCATAAATGCTCTTTCATCATTTCAAACACCATTTTATTAATATTTTCTTTACTAAACTTTTTCTGTTCTTTCTTTAGTTTATCAATCTCTTTTTCTAATTCTGCTTTTGTAATATCCAAATATAAATCGTCATCTGTGATTGTGTCTTTCATTCCTAAAAGTTCTGTGTAGTAGTGAATCATATCTGATTTCTTCCAACCAAATCTATATTTTAGAGCTGATTCACTTTTGTATCTTGGAAGCCAGAAACAAGCAGACGAATGTCTGAAATCATAAAGACTTAGATTCTTGAATTTGATTTGTTCAGATTTTAAAACTTCTTTTCCAATTTTTCTTAATTCCTTGTTTATCATAGCAGGAGTTTTCTGAACAAGAAAGTCATTAGACCTTAAACTTAATCCTTTTGAGTATTCTTTAATCTGATCTGAACACATCATTAATTTAATTTTTCTGCCAAATGTTTTAGAGGTTTCTTCTCTTATGTTTAATTCTTTGAAATCTTTAGAAAAATCTGAAATTTTTATATTAACTAATTCTGTAACTCTCATTCCTGAATCAAAGGCCAAAGAAATAATTGGTTTCAGATCTGCACTTGCTTTATTTAAAATGTTATTAAAATCTTCTTCAGTCAGATAAACAAATTTAGGTTTTTCTCCTCGTGTATCAAGATCAGAAGTAATGTCCTCAATTTTTTCTTTGTTAATTTTCATATGCCAGTGCCAGAATGCTTTGAACACTTTGATGTAATCTCCTGTGCTTTTGTAAGGCGTTCCTTTTCTTGTTTTAAGAACTCCTGAACGCATATCTTCAAAGAGTTTATGCAAATCTTTAGCAGTTGTTTTTCTTACATCCTTAATCTTTCTCTTTTCTAATTCACGAATAACAAATGCTAATCTTTGTCTTAATGTATTTAATCTTGTGGGAGATCTTGCTCCTTTTTTGCTTGCCTTAGAAATATTGACTCCGATAGTCATGTCATCAATAAATTTAATAATTAATTTTTCATTTATCTTAGAAGTATTTTTTATCTGTTTATCTTTCTGCCAATTTTCTAATCTCTTTTTATGATTGTATGGATCGATTATTTCTTCCATTAACAAATATAAGAATTAAGGGTTTAAAAACAATCCCTTTTCGGTAGATAAACGCCCCCACCGAGATTCGAACTCGGGTCACTGCCTTGAAAGGGCAGCATTCTTGGCCTCTGAACTATAGGGGCATACCTAAAAGTATTAAATTTAGTTTAAAAGCTTACCTATCAGAATCAGTTCTTTTCAGGAACAATTATCCAAGCAACAAAATATCCAATTATTCCCGCTGCAAATCCAGTGATTATTGTTAGCAATGCCCAAACTAATCTAACTAGAGTCGGATCTGTATCTAAATATTCTGCAAGTCCCCCACAAACTCCTCCAAGTATTCTTTCTTTCTTGCTTCTGTAAAGTCTTTTTTTTGCCATATTTGATTTAGTTTTTAGGGGTTTTTAAAAATAACTAATCGATATTTTTAAATAATGATTAAATCTGATTAAATCGAGTGAGCCTGTAGCTCAGCCGGGTTAGAGCACCAGTCTTATATGACCCGATTTCAATTGAAATCGTAGCTCTTTGGAGAAGTCTAAGAGAGCTGGGGGTCCACGGTTCAAATCCGTGCAGGCTCATTTTATTATTTAGAATGTTAAATTTTCTAAATTCTCCATAAAATTGTATTAAAGTCTTCTTCAAATTCTTGAGTAATATTTGAATTAATATTTTCTTCTATTATTATTTCTGCCTTAAGAGTAAAACAATGCAAACAGAGATTTACTTTTTTACATCCGCAAATTATGCAGGTTATATCTGAAGGAGTTTCTTCTGCTTTTGTTATAAGTTTGATAAATAATCTTTCTATCTCTCTGAATTTTTCTTTTGGAATGTTTTTGTCTCTTAACCATTCTAAAATATGGTTTGATAAACAAAGCGGGCAAATAGGATTTGTTATTATTTGAACACAGTTAGTGCATAAATCAGTAATGTTCACCATATTAATTATAAGTAGAATTAATATATAAGCAGAAGTGGTATTTTTTTATACAATTTGTTAATTCTATTCGATAATCAATGCTTCTTCCCATAGAATGTTGAAATAATTTTTATAAGATTTTGAAGTTGATTTATTTTCTATAATTATTACTGAGATAGAACCTTCCCATATTAGAATTATTAATTTATCCTTGCAAATATAGGTAATTGTTTTTGAACAATTAGAAGGAAGATATCTTGCTTCAGTATAATCCATTTGATTTAGTCTTTTTATATACTTCATAGAATCAATTTCTAAAATTGATTTTAGAAGGATTTTGTTTTTTATTCTTTTATTGTGAAATTCTTCAAAGAAACCCTCAATTAATTCTAAAAATTCTCGAGACGCACCTATTGCATAGATTGGTTCTTTGAAATCTAAAAGATGTGAAATTATATTTTTTGCAGAATTTAATCCCTCTGAGATTGTTACTCTTCTTTTCTCGTGGGGTATGTTTTGTATTTTCTCTATCTCTGGAATTATTTTTGCAAGTTCCTTTTCTTTTTGTTTTAAATAATCATACAAATCTTGAGGGTCTATTGGGTAGAAAAATTTTTTATCGTTTTCTATGCTTTGATCTACAATTCCTTTTTCTAATAGTTTTTCTAGAAGGTCATAAGTATTTGAACGATGAATTCCAGTTCGTTTAGAAATATCTATAACTCCTGACTTTCCAGATTGGGTTAAATCAAGATAAACTTTTATTTCGTTTTTGCTGAGTCCTATTGATTCGAGTATGGAAAATATAGTTGATTCTTCCATAATTATGAGTCCTATATTGAAGACTCCAAACTATTTAATTTTATCTTTTAATGCTCAGTGCGTCGTGAGGACAGATTTCAATACAACAGAAACATCTTATACACTTTTTTTTATCAATCGTTGGAAATGGGGAGAGAGTTATTGCTTTTGTTGGACAGCGA
>Ga0222658_1000449_pt1 | contig 22259 bp, 30 predicted proteins | sample AntAcemetagen476_FD_179830 | JGI IMG/M metagenome (GOLD analysis project Ga0222658, IMG submission 179830) | Saline water microbial communities from Ace Lake, Antarctica - #476 | ecosystem: Environmental > Aquatic > Non-marine Saline and Alkaline > Saline | place: Antarctica: Ace Lake... | reverse complement strand
CAAATATTTTTGCCGTCATTCTCTCTCCTGTTATTGGATTGTGCATTGTTTCCTTTCCATCATATCTGAAACCCATTCCTCTCATTTCGTTTTCTAAATCTTTTTTAGTTTCACCAGCAAATGAAGTTCCATCTATAACTTCTCCCCTCAAGCATCCAACTTTTCCAGCTAACATTTCAAGGAGGTAACCTACAGTCATACGACTTGGAAGTCCGTGTGGATTAAACATTACGTCTGGCCTTATTCCTCTTGCTGTAAAAGGAACATCTACTTCTGGAACAACCATTCCAACAACACCTTTCTGACCATGAGCTGTTGCATATTTATCTCCAAGTTCTGGAATTCTCTGATCTCTTGTTCTTAATTGAACTATCTTATTTCCCTGATTATCTTCTGTTAAGAATACTGCATCAACAACTCCTGACTCTTCTGGTTTCATCGTAACACTTGCTTCTTTTTTTAATCTCACTGCAATATCTCTTGCTTCTGATAAAAATTTAGGTGGTGAGGTTTTACCTATTAAAACTTCCCCTCCGTCAATAAATGCTTCTGGATAAACTATTCCATCAGAATCTAATGACTTATAACTTGACTCCATTTTATATCCTGAAATATCCTTATCTGGAATTAAAATTTCATCTTTTAAGCCTCCTGCGTAATTCATCTCCACTGTTGAATATGGCTTGAAATAGAAACTCCTACCAACCCCTCTATCTAAACTACCTTTATTAAAGATTAAAGCATCCTCCATATTATATCCTTCGTACGTCATAATTGCAACAATTAAATTTTGTCCTGCTGGATAATTTTTTAATGTATCGTAAATAAAACTTCTAACTATTGGTTTTTGTGGGTATTCCAAAACACTCGCACTTGTATCAAGTCTACAATGATAATTTGCAGCATAAAGACCTAATGCTTGTTTCTGTGTTTTACTTCCACGATTAAGTCTCGAACTCTGATCATGATTTCCGTATGGAACTAAGCCTGTAACAACTCCAAATACGTCTACTGAGTCTATTTCCAAATGAGTATGCTTGCTTGTTAATTCTTCTTCATATAATGCCACTAAAATATCTTCTTCTTCTGATGCATCAACATACTCTATAACTCCCTTTGCTATTAAATCTTCCCAAGACATTTCTCCCTGCTCTACCTGGACTAAATATTCACTTGTTAATCTTGACTTTCCATCTTCTGCGACGATTAATGGCCTTAATGCTCTACCTGTTTCAGTAGAAATTAATATTAAATTGAAGTCTTTATTATTTCTTATATTCAAATACATTGGCAAATCTCCTGCTCTTCTTTTTTCTTTAACTTTTGATGTGAAGTCTTCTGTATCTTCAACGTTTCCTAAAAATTTACCATTAAAGAAAACTTCTGTTCCTACTACACCCTCTTCATTTAATCCAATAGAAATTAAATCTTTTAGAAATTTCTCTTCATTTATTTCTACGCTTGTTGAAATTCTTGAAAGGATTGCTAAATTTTTTCTTAGACCAATTTCTGTTCCCTCTGGAGTTTCAATTGGACAGAATCTTCCATAATGAGTTGGATGAAGTGTTCTTGCTTTAAAGTTTTCTTGATCACTTGCTAACATACTTGCAACTCTCTGAAGCTGTGAAATAATTGCTAAATAATTTGTCTTATCCATATTCTGTGTTACACCATTTCTTTCTCCAGTCCATGAACCTGTTGCAATTGATGACTCCATTCTATGTGAAAAAAGTGTTGACTTTGCTATAGTTTTTATCGAATAGAATTTTTTTCTTTTTGAAGATTTTTGTAATGAATATTGAACATCCCTTAAAAGAATTCCTAAATTAACTCTAAATAAACTTGAAAGTAAATCACCAGAAAGCCTTACTCTTTTATTTGAATAATGATCTTTATCTGTTCTTAATTTTGGATTTTCTTTTGCAATCAAATATTGTTTTATAAATTTGCAAATTGTTATTGCTTTTTTCATTCTGTCTTCTTTACTTTGTCCGATATGTGGAAATAAATATGAATCTATTCTTTGCTCTACTCTATCTAATATTTCCTTATCTGTTCCTTGTAAATTTGCTCTTTCCGCAATATCTCTTAGTGCATCTTCCTGTGTTGCTAAATTTACATATTCGTATAAATTAACTATTAGACTGTCTGTTTCTTTTCCAATATATTTTGCTATATCTGCTTCTTTTGTTAGACCTAAAGCTTTCAATAAAACTACCGCTGGAATATCTCTTAATCTTGAAAAAGTAGTTTCAAAAATACCTTCTTTTGTTTCTACTAATGTTACTGGTATTCTATATGTTCCACGAAGTGAAAAAAGTCTTAACATCAAAACGCCCTTATTGTTATTTTCTATAAATGGTTGATTTTCTGCTAAATCTTCTGCCATAACCATAACCCTTTCATTTCCATTAACAATAAAATATCCTCCTGTATCTAATGGATCATTATAGTTTTCTATTAATTCTTCCTCAGACATTCCATGAGTATTACAAGCTTTACTTTTTACCATCACTGGCATTGTTCCAATTTCCACAACTTGAGAATCTACTTGATCATCTTTTTTAACAGTCATCTCTAAAGTTACTGGAGAAGAATATGTTAAATTTCTTAATCTTGCTTGACTTGGAGCTACAAGAGAACTACTTCCATCAGCTTCTACAATTCTTGGCTTTCCAACTTCAATTTTTCCTAAAGTTATTTCAAAATCGTCGTTATCGATAGATGCTCCCATTTCATCAACTATTGTCTGCATTCTTTTTTCAATAAAATCATTAAAAGAAGCTATATTCGATTCTACAAGTGAATGATCTTCTAAATATTTTTTAATTATTATATGTTTATTTTTAACCATCTTATACTATTACTCTGAAATATATATTTATTTTATCTCCTTCTTTTCTTTCTATCTTTATAATATCTCCAACATCTGAACCTTCTGGTAATCCAGCATCTCCTACTAAAATTTTTGGTAATTGTGATTTGGATATATTCAATTTGTCTAAGAACTCTTGGGCATCTTTTTCATTTAGCTTTGTGTGTTTTGGTTGTAGAATATGCATTTTGTTTTTTATGAATGGGACTATACTCTCTATATAGTATTTTTGTGACTTTACAATAATAAAATAAATCAAAAATTGATTTATAAATGTTTCTGTTGTTTTGGGAAAAACAAATGTGTATAAAAATTGAATGAAAGTGAAAAATATCTAGAATAAATCTTAAAAAATATGTTTTTATTTATATATCGACGAGAACTTATTTTTTAAAATAATTTTATTTAATTTTATTTAATGGTGAATAAAATTACCTCGACGGGGATCTACTCGCAATCCGTAAAATATTTTTTAAATTCGCTGATACTCATTTATTAGAAATTTCGGAATTGTTCGCCCACGACAAATAAATCTTGTTGAATTTTACTCGGGTTAAAATCCCAAGAAAATTTATCATCTATTTATAGATGATTAAAAATGACCTCGACGGGGATCGAACCCGCGACAGCTTGATTAAAAGTCAAGTGCTCTACCAGACTGAGCTACGAGGCCATGATAATTTTTCAAGAAAAATTTACTATATAAATCTTCGGATTTAGTGATTTTATCTATATATATTTTTTTAACTTATCTTCAAGGTCATCTTCTGATAAAGATCCATTAAATGCCTCTTTTACTTCTCCGTTTTCTAAAATTAAAAAATGTGGTATTGATACTACGTTAAACTTTTGGGCCAATATGTGGCTATCGTCTACATTAACTTTTCCAAATTTTATCTTTCCCTTTAGTCTATCTGAAACTTCATCTACTATTGGACTCATCATCATACAGGGCATACACCAATCTGCAAAAAAATCAATTAAAACTACTCCCTCTTTTGTGAACGACTCAAATCCTGTCGTTGTTAACTCTGGAACTTTATCATTGCTTGTCATTTTTATTATAGGTAAATTGTTGTTTATAAAATTTGCTTAAATATAATATGTATAATATCTTATGGCTTGTTTTATAAATAAAAAACATTATTTAATTCTCCGCTAATTAGTTTCCACTGCTCCCAAAAGCGCCACTTTTTCTCTCTGAGTCAGATAGATTTTCCACTTCTTCAAATTCTACTTTTGGATATGGTAATATTATTAATTGTGCTATTCTTTCTCCAACTTTGTAAATGTTTTCTCCTAATTTCTGAAATCTTATAATGTATTCTCCCGTATATCCTACATCAAAAACCGCAACAGAATTGGACATTGATAAATCCTTTTTTGAAATACTACTTCTTGGGAAAACTAATCCAACATGACCCCTTGGTAATTCTATGGAAATTCCAGTCTTATATTCTACAAAATCTTCTGTAACATTAACACTTATCGCAGTTAAATCCATTCCAGCGTCGTCACTTCTTGTATACTTTGGAACAATTGCATTATCACTTAATTTTTTTATTTTTACTTTCAATTTAATACTACTCCCTTTTTTGACTACGCCACTTTTTCACAACTATTACGAAACCTATTGTTTTTGACGTATAATTTTTTCCCAAGAATTCTAAAATTTCATCAACATATTTTTTTCTATCTTCTCTTTCTGCTGATTTTAAAACTGATATTCTAACATTCCTATTTTTTGTGAAATATATTCTAAGAGTTTCTAGAAAGTTCTCTGTTATTCCGTTTTTACCTATTTGAAAATCTGATCTCATTGTTTAAATTTTAATATATCTACCTTTTTAACCTTAACAGTTTTGAATTTTTTAACTCCAAATGTTCCAAGCTTCATTAATTTGGATTTATTTATATCTGAACCTTTAAAGTGATGAACCAAAACGTCTGAATTATTATCTCTAAAATCTTGAGAATAAGCTGCACAAAATGTTGCCGCTTCATATCTATCTAATTTATTTGTTCTATTTGACTTAATATTTGCAAACGGACTTCCTGGAGCTTTTGTATGAAACACATCCTCTGTTGGATTTATTTGGGCCACCAAATCTTCGTTATTTTTTGCTGACTTTCCCGCCAAAACTAATTTATCTGAAGATGTTTTAAATTCTCTAAAATTTACCATATTAAATTGAAGGAACTCTAGTTTATAGATTTTTAGAAATTAAATTGGAGTTTACTTTTTTCAAACATTCTCTTTGATTTGGCCATGTCAATATCTTCGCAGCGTCCTTAAGGTCTAGCCATTTGTATCCCGAATGTTCCAATTTATCTAATTTTACTTTTTTCTTTTCTACTTCCACTGCAAATAAAAAATAAGTTTGCCCAATAATATTTTTTCTATCTTGCAATATTTTCTTATATTTATATTTTCCAGACTCCTTGAAGTTTTTTATTTTTAGAATTTTTAAATTTGCCTCTTCTTTTATTTCTCTTTTTACTGCATGCTTCTTTGTTTCAAATTTTTCTATTCCGCCTTTTGGAAATTCCCACCCCGCCCAATGTAATTTTCTTTTTAGAATTAAATATTTAGGTTTATTATTTTCAATTATGTATGTTACTGCAAAAACTCCCTTCCTGTACTTCTCTTTTCTCATTTACCACTTCTCCAAAGCTAATCTTAATTCCTCGTGAGTTTTTGCATATTGTTTTAATGTTTTTTTCTTTAAAGTAGCATCTACAGCTTGACGCATTGCAACTGCTCCCGCCCTCGTTCCATTCGGATGTCCATGAACTCCACCGCCCGCCTGAACTACCACATCTTTTCCCATGAACTTAATTATATCTGAAACTATCCTTGGATAAACTCCGCCTGACGCCACACCAAAAACTTTTTTTATACCAAACCACCTTTGCGAAAGATTCTTATTTGTTTTTTTTGTAAAATCGCTTTCCATTTCTTTTTCAATATGTAAAACTTCATCTTTTCCTCCGGCCATTTTTCCATACGCTGTTCCTATATGTAGAGTATCTACTCCAACCATTCTAGAGAACTGTGCGATTACTTCCATGCTCATTCCAAAACTATCCCTATCTCTATCAAACATCGCGTGACCTGCTCTGTGTGCATGAATTGGAAGCTTTGTAAAATTTCTTGCAGTCTGAAGCGCGGCCCAACCCAAAGTTATTATGTCCAACATTATATAATTTCCTCCGTTTTTTTCCACGAAACTTATTCTTCTTTTCATCTCTTCTGTTTCAGCTGTACAATTAACTAAATATACTTTTTTTTCTTTTGTTTCTTTTTCTGCTTTTCTCATTGCCTTAATTGTTAAAAGAAACCTTTTTTTGAATTTATTAAAATTCTGATTTGTCAAATTCTCGTCGTCTTTTACTATATCGCAACCACCAATCCAAGATTCGTATGCAACCTTTGCGTGTTGAATTTCAGTTAATCCTACTTTTGGTTTTACAATTGTTCCTACGAGCGGTCTATTTTTTACTTTTAATAATTTTCTTATTCCCTTTATCCCAAATCTTGGACCTTTGAAACTTTTTAATATTTTTTTTGGAATTTCAACATCTTCCCAGAATAAACCTTTAACTGACTTCATTCCATACACATTTCCTCCAACACTTGAAAGAATTTCTGGTAAATTTCCCAATTCAAAAAGTTCTATTGGATAGGCTATTCTCGTTCTTTTATTCTTTTTATCAATATAGAAAACTTTTGGAGAAAGCATTTTTCCTATTTTTTCGTTCATTGTTTCAACTTCTGTCCATGTTCCAACACTCGACTCTCCTGCTACCATAGAAGCTACTTCTCTTAGAGTAAATCCCTTTGAAGGAATAATCTTAAACTGACAAATTAAATCTGTTTTTTTCGGACGATATTTTAAATCTACGAATGATTCATATTTATAAGATTTATTTTTTTTCTTCACCATCTTTATTTTTAGAAGCTATGAGTATTTATAAAACTAGCGAACAATAAAGCATTTAAAACTAAAAATTGGGTTTATCTTATGGAAAATAAATACTCTGGAAAAAACTTGGAGAAAAAATATAGAAATGACCTATTTCCCGAACGAGATGGGTATTGGGGAGTTCATGATAAAAGTGGATTAGTGGAAAAAGTTTTTGGAACTATTTGCGTGGCCTCGGTTTTTTCTGGAGCAATTTATCTGAGCTATGAAATAGCTTCGAATCTTTAATTTTATTTTTTTATCCAAATTGCATTTAACACACTATAAACTCCACCAAGATAATGCCCTAAAAAAGGAACTGATTTTAATTTTACAACTCCACCATTTTTCTTAATTAGTTTTATTAAATTTTTTGTATTCTCATACTTTACAATACTATCGGACATTGCTGCAAATATTTTTATTTTTTTATTTTTCAATTTATCTAAATTATTTTTTGGCTCATATTTTTTTAACACATTTTCTAATTTTTTTTCTTCATTGTTATTTTTTATCTTTCTATATATTTTTTTCATTATTGGTGTTTTTGAAATTATAGAAAATAAAGAATCGAACGGCATTGCTAAATAAACTTTTTTTATTGAAATATTTTTATTTGCACTTAAGGTTGCAAAAACTGTTCCCAAACTTATTCCATAAGTTGCGACTACATTATTATTTTTACAATCTTTTTTTATTTCTACTTCTACTTCTTCCCAAGATTTTTTCATTAAATTCAAATCTGAAGAAATTAATGTTTCTGGCAATTCGTATATTATTTTATTATATTTTCCAAACTTTGGATAAAGTATTTTTGTTTGATTTGTTTTACCTTTCCATCCAAGAAATATAAGAATTGTTTCTTTTTCGTTTTTATCTAATTCTTTTTTTACTAATTTAATTTCTTTTTTTTCTTTATAAAATAAATTTTTTAAATTACCTAGAGTTAAATCGACTAATCCCATATTAATTTTAAAATTCTAAAGTATAAATAATATGCGGGTTGAATGTTTGGTATATTATTTTTTAATTGGTTTTGAGTTTTTCCACATTAAATCGAAATAAGATTTGTACCCCTTAGCTGCTTCCGCATTTTCTATAACAACCGCCTCGGGCTCGTCTGTCCAAATTATTATTGCCACCTTGTCTCCATAGATATTTGTGACTGCCGATGAGTCTGCAACATTTGTCATATATCTGTATTCGGAAGTTTTTGAATCAATTTCCATTCTTCCTTTTTTTATTAAAAGCTTCGTGTGTATTTTTTTTTCTTTTTTTAATAAATCAAATTTATATGCAAACTCTGGCATTCTTTCTGATAGCTGGCCTTCACTCCCAAAAGCAAAATTATCTTTTCCTGTTCTTATCATATCTAAAAAAACTGCCTTTATGCCCTTTATTCCCTTGAATAATCTTACCTGTCCTTCTGCCTTTACTGCCTTGTGCTGCCTGTGAAGCTCGGGAACTATTTCTTCTAGATCCGTTTCTTGTTCTCTTACATATTCTAATAATCTTTTTGGTCCCACTGGTTGGAAATATTTTACTTGTCCAATTAAAACGTAAGATAACATTCCCTTTTCTTGCAACAATTTTATTGCGTTATATACACTCGATCTATCTAAGTGAGTATATTTTGCTATTACTCCCGCCTTTGTAGAACCATATTTATTCAGAGTAAGATAAACTTTTATTTCATTTGGAGAAAATCCAATTTTTTTTAGTGCGTGGTTTATTTTTTCTGTGTCCATAAAAAAGAAAAGAGTCACCTCTTTTTAAAGTTGTTGAAGATTTTTCTACAGCTTGTTTATTGATCGAACTCCCTTATGAGTACCTCAAATGAACTACCTCCTACTTCGGTATTTTCTTTCCCGGATACTAAATTACTCGCCAAATGTTCAAAATACCATAGCTTATGTTTATCTTGACTCTTTTGAGGTTCTTCATTGACAAATCTATAAAATCTTTCATGCATTGCAAATCCACGGATTTGATTTCCTGCGTCATCTATTGGAAGTACTATTTGATTTTCTTTGTCATATTCTAAGGGTTCAACTTCGACTCTTAATCTATATTCCTTCATTTTAGTTCTGTTTTATTCATCCTCCCATTATATTGGTTTGTTATTCCTTGCTTCATTGCGTCGTGCTCCATTAGATATTTTTGGCATTATTAGTATATTAAAAGATGGTGTAGATCTTTCTTCAACAGAAGCTTAAGTAGAGAATTTGGATTATGAATTATAATCTAATAAATCTTAAGTTATTTGTATGACTAAAAAAAAAGAAAAGTCTAAAAGAGCAAAAAGGATTGATAAGGTTCAGGACAGTGCTTATATTAAAGATCAGCATGGTTCAAGGCGAGACCCTACCCCTCTGACTTCTTTATTTTATCGACCAGGCCAAATTGCATTTCATATTCCATCCGATCCAGATAAGCCAAAAGATAGCCCTGGTATAATGCTTGATCGGGCATATGATTTATGGAAACATCCGGATAATTATTCTGATTCTTATCATGATAGTATTGTAGAAGATTTGCAAGAATATGAGGACCCCTCACGTAGTAGGAGAACTCCAACTAAATTGTCAAAGGATGCTTCTCTTGATTATGTAGACGTTGCCTTGAGAGAAGTTCGAAAGATGGCAAAAAAAAGTGAATCTGGATGGAAAAATAAAACATATCTTAAAAAAATAGTCGAATTAAAAGAAATGCGAGAAGATATTGGGAATCATTGGGATGATATTGCAGCAGTGGTTCATGCTGAAAAAAGAGAGAAGGACTTAAGTCTTTCTAGTAGAATTGTGGGACTTACGGCGATTTTTTTTGGAGGACTTTCATTAATTAATTTTTCTAATAATATCACAGGCAATGTAGTTGGTGGGTGGGAAAGCAATACCATATTTGGCTTTATTTTTATTATTATTACAATTGTACTTGCAGGACTTTATTTTTGGAAAAGAAAAAAATAAAAGAATCACCTCTTTTTGAAGCTGTTGAATATTTTTCTACAGCTTGGTTATTTGGCTAAATTCTTATTTTTATAAGCTTTATCTTCAGTTATATCTTTTCCCATTGGCATCAGATTTAACGCAGTATATCTATTAGGACATTCGACTTCTGCAGTTATTAAATCCCTATCTGTATATAAATCTACTTCTGCAATTAATCCGCCATATGGTATTTCTAATCTTATTTTTTCTACTCTTCTGCCCAAAGTTGCAGGCCAATTTTTATTATAAACTCCTTCATCAATTTCAACTTCTTCTTCAATTCTTGAAAGACCGCCATCACTTTTTGCAGTAAAAAAATACTTATCGCCTTTGGCTCTTAATCTTGCCTCAGCTACATTAAAATCCATATTTACCCCTAGTCTTTCTCCAAGACTCTTTCCCTCTATTAAGTCTAAATATCCTTGATTTACTCTAAATATATTTTTTCTTGAAGAATCTTTTTCGATAGCTCTTAAATCTTCTAATGATGCTTGAAGTACCAAATCTCCAATTTCTGAAGAATCCTGATTAAGCTTAAAATAACTCTTCCCGTTTTCACTAAGTAAATACTTTTTTTCTATTTCATTCATTTTTTTGTCCTCCGTTGTTTTGCATTTTTATTGCTTGCTTCATTGCGTCGTGCTCCATTAGATATTTTTAGTTTTATTTGTATATTAAATGATGTTGTAGAATATTCTTCAACATCATTTAATATAGATAATTTGGATTAATATTTTAGAATGGAGGACAAAAACAAATGATACAAAAAATTGTACTAACTGGTGGACCGGGAACAGGAAAAAGCAGTATAATTCTGGCGCTGGAAGCTAAAGGCGAATACGTAGTTAGGGAATCGGCAGAAGCTTATATAAAATTAAGACAGAAGCAAGGGCAACCTGAACCATGGACTGAAAAGAACTTCCAGGAAAAAATATTGGAACTGCAAACACAAAGAGAATCTGAAATACCAGAAGAAGCAGAAAGGGTTTACTTAGATCGAGGAATTGCAGATGGACTAGCATATACAGAACCTGGAAATAAAATCTACGACCAAACGCTAGCGCAAGCAAAGGCTACAAGATATGATAAAGTATTTTTAGTGGAGAACTTAGGGTTTACAGAAAAAACTAGTGTAAGACAGGAAAGCAATGCGGAAGCAATAGAATTGGGAAATAAGCTAGAAAAAACATACAGAAGCTTGGGATACACGGTTGAAAGAATAGGATTAGGAACAGTAGAAGAGCGAGTTAAACAAGTACTAGGATAAAGAAAAAAATGGAAAAGAAAGAAACAAAAACAATGATTGATGTTCAAAAACCAGGTATCGCCTGGGGTCATATAGAATTGTCGGGAGGTAAAAACAAATGGGAGAATTCAAATGGCAAACTGATGCAAAGAAGGAATTAATAAGAAAACGAATAGAAAATAATGAAGAATTTTCTGAACTTGAATCTCGACTAAAGGATAATCCTGATTTTATAAAATTAAGAGAAATAGAATATAAATCTCGTAAGCTTGGAGAAAATTATGCGTATAATGAAATTTATAATAAAAAGATGCTGGAATTTGGGAATAATCATAAGCCAAAAACCCTTACTAAAGTGCAATACCATTATATGATAAGTGGATTTAAAGAATTTGCAGATAAAAGATTTGTAGAATATTTAGATAGAGAGTCTGAAATATCTTCGGAAGTTTTTGGATTGATTCAATATGATGATTTCGGTGGACGTGTAGAAATCTTTAGCTTTAATGAAGGATTTTCTAAAGAAGATTTGGGGCAAGCATTAGAAAAAGCAGCCAAAGAAAAAAATCCTTACTTTTTATGTAATAACTGGATAGAAACTCTTGGACTTGAGTGTGGACCAAATAAAATATGTCAAGAAGGAAAAGCTTGGGAAAAATTAACTGAAAGAGATATGTAAATAGTAGAGTAAAAAGAGGTGATTTTATTTCTTTATTCATATATTAAAAGTTGTCTATTATTCTTCACAGGAGTTTAGACAAAGAACTTAAGTTAAATTTATAAAATAATAAAACTTGAATTCTTATATGACTAAAAAAAGAGAAAAATCCGAAAGAGCAAAAAGGATTGATAAGGTTCAGGATAGTGCTTATATTAAAAATCAGTATGGTTCAAGGCGAGACCCTACACCTCTGACTTCTTTATTTTATCGGCCAGGCCAAATTGCATTTCATATTCCCTCCGATCCAGATAAGCCAAAAGATAGCCATGGTATAATGCTTGATAGGGCATATGATTTATGGAAACATCCGGATAATTATTCTGATTCTTATCATGATAGCATTGTAGAGGATTTGCAAGAATATGAGGACCCCTCACGGAGTAGGAAAAATCCAACTAAATTATCCAAGGATGCTTCTCTTGATTATGTAGACGTTGCCTTGAGAGAAGTTAGAAAGATGGCAAAAAAAAGTGAATCTGGATGGAAAAATAAAACATATCTTAAAAAAATAGTCGAATTAAAAGAAATGCGAGAAGATATTAGGCATCATTGGAATGATATTGCAGCAGTGGTTCATGCCGAAAAAAGAGAAAAGGACTTAAATCTTTCTAATAGAATTGTAGGGCTTACAGCGATTTTTTTTGGAGGACTTTCATTAATTAATTTTTCTAATAATATTACAGGCAATGTTGTTGGTGGGTGGGAAAGCAATACCGGATTTGGCTTTATTTTTATTATTATTACAATTTTACTTGCAGGACTTTATTTCTGGAAAAGAAAAAAATAAAAGAGTCACCTCTTTTTAAGTCTGTTGAAGATTTTTCTATAGCTTGTTCGTTTAGTTATACTCTCCAACTACTCTTGTTTAAGTTTAGCTAAATTTTTCAAGTACTTTTATCTGTTTATCATTTCCCCGGATTATACCAAGGATCATTTGTATTTTGCCATCCTTCCCAGGCTTCTGATTTACTTTCTCCCGATACAGAATCTACATATCTATTAAATTCCTTATAGATTTTATTTTTTTCATCTTCTGAAGTTGCCTCATGATATCTATCCCGAATTTCCATAACAGTTCTCCTATTTTGCAAAGAATCCATTAAACCTTGACCCAGGCTTTCTAATCCACTTCCCTTGGAGAAAACTCTAGCTATTTCTTTTTGTTCTTTTTTATTTTCCATTTTACTTTATTTCGTCCTCCTATTGTTTTGGTTTGTTATTCCTTGCTTCATTGCGTCGTGCTCCATCGGATATTTTAGATTTCTTTAGTATATTAAAAGATGTTGTAGAATATTCTTCAACAGAAGCTTAAGTAGATAATTTAATTTGTCATATCAAGATGGAACAAAAAACATCATTGAAAGGAGGTATAAAAAATGACAAAAGAAATAAAAAGAATCTTACTTGTAGAAGATACGCCATACGAAATGGAGCGTGCTGAAAATCTTTTAAAAAGTAAAGGATTAGAGGTAATCACTGCTGAAAGATACAATCGAGGATCTAGTATCCTATCTAAATATAAGGCAATGGGAAAACAAGAAGATTTTCCCGAAGAAGAAAAAATTGATGGAGTATTAACTGATCTTTTTTTAGAAAATGGAATACCATATGGAATGGTGCTAGCATTAGCTGCAAAAGAAATGGGTTTACCAAGTGTAATTTGTACTGATAGCTACCATCATGACAATGACGCAACTGAAGTAATGAGTAGAATAGCTGGAGTTACAAAAATTCCTTATATAGAATCAAATCCAAAAAGTAGAAAAAAGGATTGGGACAAAGCATACGAAGAACTTGAAAAATTATTAGAATAACGCAGAAAATAAAAAAGAGGTTATTTTTTCTTTTTCAATAATTTTTTAAACTATTTATTCTTATTTAAGATATGAAAAAAGAGAAAGAAGATTTTAATACTAGAATTTGGCCAGATATATTAAATTTTAATATTCATCTTGACTCTGAACTTATTAAAAAATCAAATTTTATTTTTGGAGCAAGTACTATTATTTTAGTTTTTATTTTAAACAAATTAGTTGCAGAAGGTCTGTTTAAAAATAGCTTTTTATTAAACTTGCCTTTTTATATTTTATTAACAGGCACTTTTATTTCTTCTTTATTATCTATGTTAGTAATACTCCCGAAAATTAGACTTTTTTCAAAAAAAGAACGAAGGAGGGGTGATTTCTTCTATTATAAAAATATATTAAAATTTTATTCTAGAGAAGAGTACTATCAAATCATTAAAAGTTTGCCAGTGAATAATAAAAAAACCGGAAGAGCATATGCAGATCAAATTTATTCTTTGGCTAATAATATACTTCCATATAAATTTAAAATGTTGAAATATGCTGGATGGACCCTTATTTTTACAATTTTTTTTGCGATTATTAGTTACCTTATTTCTTTTTTTATTGTATCACACATTTAAATTAAATTATGTACATTATTATGAATGTCTGAAATTATTACTACTTTTATTTTTTATTACTATTTATTCCTTTGTCTCTACCAAAAACCTCGTAACCTAATTTAAAAAAAATTCATTAACTTTAATTTTTTCATTAAATTTCTGTATTCATATATGTCTTTTTTTTATGGAGCGTTGGTATATTATTTTTTAATTTCCTTTTCCTACTACTAAGCCACAAGTAAAATCAACGTTCTCAAAATCAATAAAATCTACTCCCATTTCTTCTAATAAAAAAAGCATCTTATTGTCTATTTCTTTTTGAAATTCTGGATCAATGGATCTTATTCCGTCTTCTTTTAGAAAATCTTTATTGATAGGAATACGAATTAATAAATCGTAAGACTTCATATAATCTTTTAAGAAAAGTTCAACCCCTCTATTTCTTCCGAATTTATTGAAATAATAAACATAACTATCTAATATACTTCTATCGCAAATAAGCCAATCGCATTTTTTATCCAATTCTATTTCTTTAACAATTTGACTATGAAGTACCCACATCTGACTTTCTTTTGATGTTTCTTCGTTTATTGGAAACGGACAATTTCTAACTACCTCTCCTAAAAATTCTGCATTAACGCCTCTTCTTTTTAATTCTGCAACAGTCTGATGAGTGATTGTTGTTTTGCCTATTCCGTGAGTTCCAATAAATGCTATCTTTTTCATTTTTTCTTCACCTTTGTCCCCTCGGGTGTGTCCGCAACTTCATAACCTAGGCCAGAAATTTTTTCTCTTAGTTCGTCGGATTTTTCCCATTCTTTATTTTTTCTGGCAATATCTCTTTTTTCTATTAAATCTTTTAATTCTTCTGAAATTTCCATCTCTTCTACTTTAAATAAATCAAGTCCAAAAACTTCATCCATTTTTTTTATTGTCTGATATTTTCCAGTTGCTTTTTCGTCTTTTACTAATTTCCACAAAACCTGCAAAGCCTGTGGCATATTTAAATCGTCATTAATTGATTCTTCAAATTCTTTTAAATATTTTTCATTCAAAATTTTATCATTAACTAAATTTGATAGAAAAATTTTCAATCTCCTTAATGCGGTTTGAGAAGCTCCTAAATTTTTCCAAGTAAAATTAAAACTTTGTCTATAGTTTTTTGTTAAATAAAAATATCTTAAATCTAAGGGAGAATACCCATTTTTGACTATATCTTCCATATAATAAAAATTCCCAAGAGACTTTGACATTTTTTTATTATCTACTAATAGCCATCCATTGTGCATCCAAAACTTTACCCATGGATTTACCCCGAATGCTGATTCTGATTGGGCTATTTCATTTTCATGATGAGGAAAAACTAAATCTTCTCCTCCTACATGAATATCAAATTGTTTTCCTAAATACTTTGAAGACATTGCAGAACATTCAATATGCCATCCAGGACGTCCTTTTCCAATATCTGTTTCCCAAAAAACATCCCCATCTGATTCATCCCAAAATTTCCATAAAGCAAAATCATTTGCGCTTTCCTTATCGTATTCGTCATTTATTACTCTTTTACTTGCATTTTGCCTCAAGCTCTCTAAATCTATTTTTGATAATTTTCCATATTCTTCAAATTTATTTATTGAAAAATAAATTCCATCTTCTGCTCTATATGCAATATTCTTCTTTAGTAGTATTTTTATTATATCCACCATTTCATTTATATGGTCAGTTGCTTTGCAAATTATTTCTGGAGTTTCTATATTTATTGATTCAATGTCTTTTAAAAATCCAACTTCATATTTAGAAGTAAATTCTTTTAGAGATAATTTGTATTTCTGACTATCCCGAATTGTTTTATCATCAACATCTGTTAAATTCATAACTCCTTTTACTTTAAATTTATTAAATTTTAAAACTCTTCTTAAAAAATCTGAAAATATATATGCCCTTAAATTCCCTATATGTACATAATTATAAATTGTTGGTCCACAAGTATACATTTTAACCTCTCCTTCTTTGATTGGCTTAAATATTTCCTTTTCTCTTGTTAAAGTGTTGTATAATTTTAATTCCATAATAGATTAAGAAAAAGCTCGTTTAAAAATTTAATTGGGGTTTAATTAAAATATTCCTTTTTTAACTACCTTGATATCAAACCATGTAGATGAAGATGCTCCATCTGAACACTCAACCTTTAACTTATATCTTTGTGTGCAAATTGGAGTATTTTCTGGGATGCTTAATAATACCGCAGAGTATCCTGCATTATCCTCTAGTCTATCAAATTCAACATGATTTATTCCAGTAATTACCCATTCTTCCACTTCTCCTTTTTTCTTATAATCTGTGCAATATTGCCCTGCATCATTTGCCGAAACTGAATACCAACACCTGTCTGCGTTTAATTCACTTGGATTATCTGGAGAATATCCAAATCCAAATCCAAATCCCTCTGCCCCTTGCTCTACCTTTGCAGAGTTTGAAGAACCCAATGCAACAACTAAACTTTGATCACCTGAAGAAAATAAGTCATTTATTTCTTCAGTAACCTGATCATCTATTGAATCAACGCTTTTTGTTGCTGAAGAGAAAATGCTTCTTACTAAAACCAAACCTAAAACCAAGACAGTCATTAAAAGAACTATAGTCACAATTGTTCCTACACTCATTTCCATTGCTGCTTTTTTATTTTTTGTCATTTAATAAAGTCCTTTTGATTGTAAATATGGGAATATCCAATAAACTGCTATAAATATATATGCTAAGTTTAGTACCATTCCAACCATCCCTAATATTAGGCCTACTTTTGATAATGTTGTTTTATTTTTCTTTCTTTGAACTATGCAAAAAATTGAACCAATGAATGAACAAAGTATTCCTGCGATTGGGCTAAAAATTACTAAAACTAATCCTACCACTGCTAATGTAAATCCAGAAATTCCTAATCTCTCACCTGCAATTTTTGTCTCTGTTTTTGTTTCCACCATCTTTTTTATTATAAGTTTCATATTGTTTATAAATCTTTTCTAGAAAGCTAGAAAATTCCTTTCTCAACTATATTAATATCAAACCATGTCGATGAAGATTCTCCGTCTGAACATTCTACTTTTAATTTATATCTTTGTGTGCAGATTCGAGCATTTTTTGGAATGTCAAATATTATTACAGCATATCCTGCATTTTTTTGAATTTCATCAAATTCAACGTGATTTATTCCAGTAATTATCCAGCTTTCTACTTCGTCCTTAGTCTTATACTTTGTACAAAATAATTTTTCATCATCTGCCAAAATTGAATAGAAGCATTTTCCCTCATACAATTCGCTTAAATTATCCGGAGAGTATCCAAAAGCAATTCCAAATGAATCTGTTTCTTGCTCTATATTTGCAAGATGACTAGAGCTTAATGCAAGAACTAAATCATCGCCATAAATAGATAACTCATTTATTTTTTCTATAACATTATCGGTGATTGCATTATCTCCTTTTGGCTTTGAGGGAAAAATATTCCTTACCGAAATGCTTCTTACTACTATCAAAACTAAAACTGAAACTATTATTAGAATTGCTATAATTATTATTATTGTTAAAAATAATTTGGAAGTTCTTGATTTCTCGCCTGCGACTTTTGTTTCGTTTTCTAATTCCACCATCTTTTTATTATAAGTTTTATATTCTTTATAATTCTTTTCTAGAAAAGCTGAAAATGACCTAACCAACATATTTAAAAAACAGAAATTGCTATTTTTTATACAGTATGGGGATCTAGCTCAGCGGGAGAGCACTAGACTGAAGATCTAGGTGTCCCGGGTTCGACTCCCGGGATCCCCATAATTTTGTGCATATTTTTATTTATACTCGCTAAAGAAATTTCTTATGCATCGTTATACACGGCGAAATTTTTTAACGTCGCCTAAATAAAAAATCTAGGCAAAATTGAAGCGAGCGAAAATATCTGAAAAAAATTTGTTGAAATTTTTTGAAAGATTTTTGAGTGAGTTTTGGGGGGGGAGGTGAGAAAACTTGTTTATAATAAAATTAAATTTTAAGAATCTGAAGTAAAAGAAATAAAAGGACTAAAACCTCTTTTTATTTTTATATTTCTAAAAATAAAAAACATAATTGCAGAAATTAAATATCCTATAATAAAGATTGCCAACATATGAAAAATTAATAAAAAAATTGATATTTTTCTATATTCTGGCTTTGATATTTCGAATAAAGAACTTAATTTAAAATTAGAGTTATATATACAATCAAACGATTTTTTATCAATATAATATCTGCAATAATTTCCTGCCCCTAACTCGCACGGAATTGGAAAAAACGGATTAATAGACTGCGATATTCTAAAAATATTTTTATTTTCAATAAATTTTTTCATATCTTTTTTAAACTCTTCAGATCCAGACGTCCACTCAAAAACTGCTTGATCTAGCTCTTGTGTATTATTTTGTTCTTGCAAATTTTTTACATTTCTTAGAGATTCCATGGAATCACACAAATGATTTTCCATTATAGTGCTAATAGAATAAAAAATAAAAATTTGGTAACTAAAAAAAATTATCAAAAAAAATGGCAAAATCATTTTCTTCCATTCAAATCCAATAAAAGATTTTATCTTCTTTTCTATTACCATTAGTTGATTTAATTAAATTGTATATTTATATATTTTGCAAATTTTTCATCAGAAAAATTTAGCAAATAGAGAAAGCGAATGTTTTAAAATATTTTTAATTTTTTTATGAAAAGTTTATAAGTTGCAATAGCTTTATTCTTTTATGAAAAGGGTTGATAAGCGGGGTCAGATGAAATTGTCTTTTGGCATGATTTTTTCCATTATATTAATTATTATTTTTTTGGTTTTTACATTTTATGCAATAAAGACTTTACTTGGAATGAATGAAAATGTTACAATTGGAAAATTTTATGATTCGCTTCAAGATGATGTGAGTAAAGTTTGGCAAGCTTCGCAAGGTTCGCAAGTAGAGATTTATTCACTTCCAGGGAAAATAAAAAAAGTTTGCTTTGTTGATTATGGAAATCCTGGAATTGGGGCGGATTCTAATGAATATGATGAACTTAGCCTAGAAGCATCTTCGAGTAAAAATATTGTATTTCTTCCACTAGGTTCTGGAAATTCCATGAGTTCTGGAAAAATTAATCATATAGATCTTGAGCAAATGACTATGCAAAACAATCCTCTTTGTTTTGAAAATAAAGATGGGAAAGTAACAATTAATTTGGAAAAAACTTACGGAGAACAATTAGTTAGGCTAAATTAAAATGAAAAGATTAAATTCAAAGGGTTTCGAAATGTCATTTACTTGGATTTTTGCTATAGTTGTTGGTATATCAATTTTTATTTTTACTTTTATTTTAGTTTCAAAAATTATGAATACTGGAAATATTGCCAGTGATGCAAAAGTCGCAAAAGAAATAAGCATTTTATTTAATCCCTTAGAAACTGGATTTGAGGAAGGAAAAACAAGTTCTTTTACACTCGCGTCTAATTCAAGAATAATAAATAATTGTAATACTAACGGTAATTTTGGTCGGCAAATTATTTCTACATCTCAGTTTACTCTTGGAAAATGGAGTACTGCTAATGTAGAGGTAGGATCTTTGAATAAATATATTTTCTCGAATGATGTTACAGAAGGAAAAAAGTTTTACATATTTGCAAAACCATTCAAGTTTCCGTTTAAAGTCACTGATTTAATTTATATTACTTCTGCATCTGATAAATACTGTTTTATCAACTCTCCGGAAAATATTGAAAATGAACTTTCTAATCTAAACCAAGCTAATATTTTTGTAGAAAACTGTTCAAACGATAATGATAAAATACTAGTTTGTTTTAGTGGCTCTGGTTGTGATATTAATGTTAGATATTCTAATGAAGCTGGAAGCGTTTTAAAAAATGGAGAAACCGTTTATTTTGAAACTGATGCCCTAATGTACGCTGCAATATTTTCCAACTCAGAACTCTATGAATGTCAAGTAAAACGATTAATGAAAAGACTAGATCTACTTTCTCAAATTTATATTGACAAAGTTGGATTTTCCTCAGATAGTTGCGATTCTAATCTGAACCCAACTTTAATACAATTACAAGCTTATGCTTCTAGCGCTGAATCTTCTGGCGAACTTGAACAAATAAAAACTCTTTCTAAAAATATTGATGAATTAAATGATTATGCTAGGTGCTCCCTATGGTAATTTTAAAAAAAATCTTTCCACAGTATAGGCAAGCTCAATTAAAAATCCAGCAAATGGCTTTCGTGCTTTTGGCTATAACGCTATTCTTTGTTTTAGCTGGAATGTTTGCATTAATGTTTTTAACATCTGGATTAAAAAATAGCGCTACAGCCCTTGAAGAAAAAAATGCTTTACTAATAGTTACCAAACTTGCAAATTCTCCTGAGTTTTCTTGCGGTGGGGCTTATGGATCAGATAGAGTAAATTGCGTTGATGCTGATAAAGTTATGGTTCTTTCCCAAAAGATGGATATATATTCTGAATTTTGGGGACTAAAGGACATAGAAGTTAGAAAAGTATACCCTGAAGAAAGTCTAGTAATTTGTACTTTTTCTAATTACCCTAATTGCAACTCAATAAAAATAAAATCTAGCACGGATAATAATATATCTGGAAAATATCTTGAAAACTTTGTAACACTCTGTAAGAAGAAACAAGAGAATGGAGTTGTTTACGATAATTGTGATATTGCTAAATTACTAGTTAGTTACAATGAAAAATAAAATGAAAAATAAAAAAGCGCAAGAAGAAATGGTAGGATTTGGATTTATAGTTATTATTGTAGCTGTGGTTTTAATTGTTTTTTTAAGTATTGCTTTTAATAATTCTGATAATGATACTCTTGATAGTTTTAAAGTTGAAAGTTTTTTACAGGCTACACTTGCTCAGACTACAGATTGTAACAATGGAATAAAATATTTGACAATAAAAGAACTTATATTTGCGTGTTCAAAACCCACTATTTGTCAAGATGGTCGAATAAGTTGCAATGTATTGAATGAATACTTAGGGGACATTTCGGAATTATCTTGGAATACTCAGTCTGGTTCCAGCACTTTGGGATATAAATTAAATATAACTAAAAATGGAGAACCCTTAATTGAGGGATTTTATGTTGGGAATATGACAAGAACTTACCTGGGAGCAAGTCAAGAAATTACAAAAAGCGGGGACAACTTTTTAATTGAATTTAAAGCTTATAGCTAAACCTTAACATTTATTGTTATAGAATCCACCATTATTTTTGGCCTATATCTATACCTATTATTATCTTTCTCTTTTATTAGTTCAACAAAACCAAATCTACAAAGTAATTTGACATCGTCATTTACGGCCTTAAATCCTCTTTCTAGCTTTTTTGCTAAATCATATATTGATTTTGGATTTTGCGTTTTTATAACATGAAGCATTCTTGACTTCTCTTTTGTTAAAAGTTGGCGTAAAGCAAGCACTCCCGAAAAATCATAATCTGACTTCCTTATTTTTGTTTTTTTCAGTAAGGAAAATGTACCTTTTGGATTTGTTATTGTTATTTCTCTTGTTTTTAGTCTTGCCATCGTCGATAAAATTTATATATATGTTATTTTCAAACATATAACTTAATTATATATATTATACTTATATGTTTACTTTTTATATATGTTAAAATTAATAACCCTATGTTAATAAACGTTTCTATTTTTACTAAAAACTTTGCAAAAATATATGTTTTAACTTCTTAATGGTGTCGCAACACTTATAAGTAAACCTATGAAAAGTTCAATGTTTACAGTGCCTGCACTTGCCAATATAGTAAGCTTTTTAAACGATAAAATGTTTTTTGTAATACACCTTAGGTGTTCATAGGGAAAACCTAATATTTAGTAAAATACGACTTTGCCCTATAAGTCTTTACTAAAAAAATGGGTTGTCATAGACAACGGGTGATACAGGTGAAAGGGGGTAAAAAATAAAAACAAATGAAATTAAATTTTAAGAAAATTTCGGCAATCGGTGCTAGTGTACTAATGACTGGTAT
>Ga0222658_1000443_pt1 | contig 22367 bp, 23 predicted proteins | sample AntAcemetagen476_FD_179830 | JGI IMG/M metagenome (GOLD analysis project Ga0222658, IMG submission 179830) | Saline water microbial communities from Ace Lake, Antarctica - #476 | ecosystem: Environmental > Aquatic > Non-marine Saline and Alkaline > Saline | place: Antarctica: Ace Lake... | reverse complement strand
GTCCCTCACGTAAGATAGGTTCAGTACTAGTTCGTGATAATACTATTCTGGCCACTGGATATAATGGGCCTCCAAGAGGTGTATCTCATTGTGGAGGAGAGAGGGAGAAGAAAGATGTTAATCTTTTCAGGCTTCTCAAAGATGCTCCTAAGTTGTTGTTTGGAGATTCTAATATGTGTCCCAGACAGAGATTAGGATATAAGTCAGGAGAGGGATTACATATCTGTCCAGCAGCTCATGCCGAGGACAACTGTATTACCAATGCTGCAAGAGAGGGAGTTGTTACAATCGGAGCCACTCTTTACCTTAACGCTTGTATCCCCTGTAAAGATTGTCTTAAGAAGATAATTAATGCAGGTATAGATGAGATTGTATGTACAGAGCTCATACCTTATGATGAGTTATCTAAGTGGCTGATAGGAGAGTCTAATCTTATAATAAGAACATTTGAAGAGGGGGAAGAGTAATGGAATTCTTTTTTGATACTGAGACGAGTGGATTCTTAAAGAAAGATCTTGCACCTGATCATCCAGATCAGTCATGGATTATGCAGTTAGCTTTTATCGTGAGTGATAAAGATAGAATCTATACTGAGTTCAGCTCATTGATCTATGCAGGAGATAGAGTGTGTAATCCTCATGCTCAGAAGGTTCATGAGATATCAGTTGAGGAGTGTAATAAGAGAGGAATATCTGAAGCTCTTATATCAAATCTTCTACTTAATATGATAACTCCAATACCTGAGTTGACTTTGGTAGCTCATAACATATTCTTTGATCTTGACTTTGTATCCCAGATGTTATTTAGACGACAACAAAAGGAGTTTGATAGATTAATAAAGAAACTTCCTCTCTTCTGCACCATGAAATCAACAACTGAGCTCTGTAAGCTTCCTGGACGCTATGGAAAATATAAGTGGCCTAAGCTTACAGAGCTATATAGCTTTCTGTTTAATGAAGAGTTTGAAGGTGCTCATGATGCCCTTGTAGATGTTAAGGCAACCAGGAGATGTTATTATAAGCTGAAAGAAATGGGACTTTAATCATCTTTAATCTTACCAGACAATCCCCCAGAACCTCCAAAGCCAGAAGTCAGAGATGTAGATTTCTTCTTTGGAGGTTCTACATATCTTCCAAGAGCTATATCAGCTCCTGATCCACCACGTTCTTTAGCTCTCAGCATTTTAAAGAACTGATTAGAACCAGATACACCTAGAAGTTTTATCGCTGCTTGCATATCTCCCTTACCGATAAGTTTAAGAGCCTCAGTCATAACAGGTCCACCTATCTCACTTCCATATCTTAGACGCCCGCCAAATATAGGTATATATTCAGCAATCTCTTTTAGACTTGCTGCAAAGGCTTTAGCAGAATCTTCAGTCTCCTCAAACTTCTCTTGATAAGCTCTAATAGGAGTTGGATTAGGAGAGTTCATTTTAAGAACATCCTCATAGAAAGCATTAACAGCTGTTGTGGCCAGAACAAACCTAATAACATTTTTAACTCTTGTAGGATTCTTTATGTCAGCATTCTTAATTCCCATAACATCTTTAGTTAGAAAGCCCCAGTGATTGATTACAAAGGTTTGGAGAGATGTAATCGTCTTTCCTATTTGAGTTCTCTGTATTGGAGCTACATCACTCTTAGCTGCAGAAGCCTGAGTTCTTGTAACAATATCATCTGCATAGTTTATAGCTTCCCTCTTTCCAAGCTTCATACTCTTTGTGGCCTTCTCAAACGCACCAAGCCAAGTAATTCTAGCAGCTATACTATCAAGAACAGCCAAAGGAGCTGTACCAACCTGAGCAATCTTCTGCTTAACCTGACCTGGAAGTTTCTTTCCCATATGCATAGCTTCATATAGGGCTACTTCAGGAGATCTTGTATTAAGAACATTAGAGAGCTTTCCTGCCATCTTCCACTTAGCAGGTCTTATAATCTGAGCAATACCTTTTGCCATATAGTATTCACCAAGCACAGTATATGAGCTAGCCAAAGCGGCAGGCTGTATCAGAGCTGATCGCACGTTGTAAGCAAGAAGAGAATAAACAACATTACCATTGAGAACCTGCATAGCTCGTCTGGTTTTTGGATTAGCTATATCCCATGCAGGAATCTTACCAGCTTGATAATCCAACCAGTGTCTCATAAAGTTATAAGCATTAGGAGCATTCTTTGCCATACCAAATTTCTCTGTCATGAGTTCATTAAGCTTAGCTAGCCTGGGTCCCATCTCAATATAATGAGTAGCTGACTTAGCATATCCATCCATGACAGAGAAAGGATTAAGACTTAGCCTACGTGCTTTTTCAGGACCTGCTCTGAATTTGGCAAAGCGAAAGCTTGGAACTCTTTTATGCTCCGCCATCTTACTCTCAATAGTCCTAGTATCACTAAACAGACTTCCATCTTTTACTTTCTCAATCTGCATAAGATCCTGTACCCAGGTAAAGTAATTCTCCATCTTTGGAAAAGGTTTCTCACCCGCAGCTTCTCTTGCTTTATTAATAAGAGGAAACAACTCATCATAAATAGCTCTTAAAGATTCATATGCCTTGATTTCCTTAGGTCTCAGCTTAGGTATCTTTGTTATTCCCTGCTGAGCAAGAACTTCAAGACCATCAGGTTGTTTAGCAATAGCATGAATCCCAATTCGCTTATGGCTTATGTAAGGTACAGAATTCCTGATCTTCTTTGAACGTTTAAGAATCTCACGAAGATGATCAAATGCTAAACTCTCTCCCTCCTTAACAGTTCTATAAAATGTCTCCTTTACGGCAGGAGGAAGTTTCTCAAATGTCCTAATAGCATTCTCCCATGAGAGATGTTCAGATGTCAGCCTTACAGGCATATCATTTATAGTAGCTATCATATGAGCTTCACCACGAGTAACAGCAGGAGCCTTTCCCTTCTCCTTTCCAGGAAGTTTTCTGCGTTTAAGAAGTGCTAGAGGATCTTGTCCTTTCTTCAACCATTTAGATTCCTTACCTTCGTTCAAAATACGGACAGAGGCATCAGAGAATACTTTAAGAATATCCTTATCAGTAGCTCCTCGTACACGGAGTTCCTTAATAGCTCTGTTTCGAGAAAAGAATCCCTTTTTGATCCTATCCTTTATATCCTTTATGAGTTTAGTATCAAGCTCAATATAGCCTTTTTCATTAAAAGGAAAGCTCCTGTCACCTCCCACCTTATCAACATCTACATCAACCCGCTCACCAAACTGATCCTCAAGATCTCCAAGCTCCTCATCTTTGAGAATCTCCTCCCACTGTTTTTGTTCCAACTCTCTTTCTTTTTTTAACTGTGCTTTTGTTTTTTTTGTTTTTGCTTTTTCGACTACCCAGCCTTCCCCGTCAGTGTTTTTAACCAGTTCTCCTTGCATACCCATCTCAGCAACTTGTTGTTTTGCAATAGCTTTTGTTTTAACCACCTTACCATCTTTAGTTATTGGCTTTCGAGAAGCAAGGTAGGCCTCAACAACCTCATCAGGTTCTGTTGGTTTTCTGGTTAGGTCTTCTTTAACCCCAGGCTTACGACCTGTCTCAGGATCGACTCGCTTAGGTTGAGGAAGAGATTCAGGAGCAGGTTTAACAGGCTCAGCAACCTTAGCTTTTTTCTCTGTCTTAATTCTCTCGACAGCTTCTGTCTCAGCCTTAAGCTCATTCTCTATATGCTTCAACGCTGTCTTATTTCCACCCTCAGCTTTGATAGCACGAATAGCAGATCTGATATCAGGATCACTATAACCGAAGTCCTTCATATCTTGAACATAATCAGGACTCTTTTTGAGCTCTGTTAAGATCTTATCAACTCCAATTCTTTTCTTTCCTGTGATGATATCTTTAACATTAGCATAGATACCCATATCCTCAGCGATTATGATGTCGTCAGAGATTACTTGCTGGATAGACTCAGAGATGATAGGTTTAGATGGTTGGGGCTTGGTAGGCTCAACAGGTTCTACTTCTTTTATCTCAACAGACTTAGCTAATTTTACAGGTTTCTCTTTTCCAAGACGCTTTATAACCTCATCAGCAACCCTTCTTGCTTCAGCTGTTATCTCCTTATTACCTGCACCTCTTCTAAATGCCTCATCTATTCTAGACATTATAGTCTCTGTAAACTCATCACGTAAAAAAAGATCCTGAACTTGTTCACTAGTAAGATCAGCAAGTTGTTTTACTCTTGCTACAAATAATGAACGTGCTTCTACTTCATGAGTAGGTTCTTTCTCTGCCTGCTCAGCAACCCATCTCTTTACTTCTGCACTTCTATCAGGCTCTCCTTTTCCTTTAGCCTCAGTACCCACTGACTCAGAAGCTACATCTGTCTTGAGTTCAGCAGGTACTGGCTTAGTAGACTTCTCTATCTCTCTTGGTAACCATAATGCTTCATTAGGATTAGGTGAATATAATTCATTAGTAGGTATCTCTTTTGTATAGAGTTTTGCCTCTTTTCCAGCACCTTCTAAGTATTTCTTAGCTGATTCTTTTGAGAAGGTAACAAAATCACCTTGTCTAATCTCACTCTGTCCTGCACGATAAACAGTTACCATACCCTTTTTAACAGGAGCTTTATTTAAAGCAATAGCCTGAGTTTCTTTTGAAAGATCTCTTATATAATCAAGACCTATTCCTTCTTTATCTAAACCCATCATACGAATAGTCTTAGGAACATCTGCTGGAGGAATACTTTCCATAGGCTGAACTCTTCCACCAGGCTGATCTCTATAAGGGATATCCAGATCTGATTCTTCTCCCTCAGGAAGTTCTGATCTAGATTTTAGTTTAGTAGTCTCAACAGGTTTTTTACCATCTTTCTTCATTTCTCTAAGTCTATCTAAGAATTGCTTTGCTGTATCACGATTCATCTTTTTCATGGTTCTTACACCAGTAATTTCTTCAGCAAGATTTCTTCTAACTTCCTCAGACATTTTAAGATCACGTGCATACTGATGCGCTTTCTTCATCTGACTTATTGTAGGTCTCTTAAAAGCTTTTCCTTCAGGTTTATCAATAGAATCAAAGTACTCATTAGTCCTACTCTCTATTTTCTCAATAGATATATCTGGTTTATAAAGCTCAGGTCTAATATCCTCTAAGAATTTCATATAGTTATTTACTGTAGTTTTAACTTCCTTACCAGAAGAATGCATCATCTTAAACATAGTAAGTTCACCAGCTGACTTAAACATCCAGCCAGCATTCGGAAAACCTTTCTCAGTTAGCCATTTATCAGCCTTTGCTGGATAGTATAAAAGAACTTCAGATAGTGCTAAATCTGCAAGCTTAAGAGCATCTTTAGTTGACTTATATTTAGGTTCTTCTAACTGACCAACAGTCATCTCAGAAATTAAACTCATTGCATCATCTATATTAGCTCTAATCTGTTCAGGAGTTTTCTTCATCTGCTCTAATGTTAGTTCACGCTTAGCCTTCTCATACCTATCTGCATTATAGATATCTTGATACTCAGGAAGTGATTTAGCTTTAGAGAGTTTCTTCTGAAGAGCTTGTTTCTTGTCTATCTGAAAAGCTTCAGACATGCTTGTCATAACATTTATACTCTTATCATGAATAAACTGTCCAGCACCTGCAGCAAGAGATGGAAAATATGCAAGAACTCCAACTCCAAGATGAGTAGCAGCTTCTATTCCAGCGTTCATAGGATCAGTGTATCGAGACATCTCTTTGTTTAGAACTGTCTCAGGAGTCAACTTAGATTCAGGAATAGGAGCAGGAGTTTCAATTCCAGTACCAGCTATAGCTTGATCATAATCAGAGAGGAACTGTTTATCCTCTGCAGTAATAGACAAATCTACAGAAGTCTGAGGAGCCTGAAGAGTTTGTGTCTGAGGAATAATATCTGTAGTTATACCAGTAGCTTTATTATAATTATCTAAGAACTCTTGGTCGTTCATTTAGATACTCCCTTATTGTTATTATAGATTCTGAGTAATTCATCTTGAACACGAACCTTTTTTAATCTGGCAGCCCTATAAACATCCTCCATTGTATATCCAGGAGGAAGAGGTACTGAGACAGCCTGAGTCTGATCTGAAGATAATCTATCAATACCCATAAACTTCTTAGTCTTAGGAACTTTCAATGCACCGTAGTGAGATTTAAGAGATCTACCTATAGCATTATAAGAAGCAATATCTGAATCATCTGGATTCTCTTTCGAAGCTTCAGTTCCAAAAAGTTTCTGACCAAGATTATATTCCATTCCAGTAAAACGAGCTTCCTCACCAGGTGTAAGACCTTCTCGTCTACTATTAATATAAGCAGTAAAAGCATTTGGATTAGCTGTCATAAGATCTTGTATATGATCTGGATCTGTCATCTGTTTAAAAGTTAGTCCTGCAAGATTATCTATAGAAGTTTGTTTCTGCTCAGCTACTTTTCCATCAGCTATAGATTTAGTAATAGCAATATAATTAGCTGTTGAGAGATTATAACTCTTTCCATTTATCATTGTAGGAATAGTATTTTTTAGCTGACTCAACCTCTCATCATCAAGTTCTCCGGCTTTAGCTAATCGTTCTATATTAGCCATATCTTTAAGACTACTAGTAATATCTGCTCGTTTGACTTTATAAGTCTTCTTAGTTACTGGATCAGTTATCTCAGACATCTCAGGATTTTCAATCTCTTTCTGTCTAGCTCTTGCCAAGCCTGCCGAGGCTTTCTGAGCAGCTATAGTCGATTCTCTTCCTGCCTGACCTGCCAGCATTTCCATCATTCTTTGTATGCCTTGATCACGAGCTATTCTACTTCCAGATACTCCTCTGATTTCCTCAGGAGATAATCCAGAGAGATCAACAGGGGCTGCTGGTTTAGGATTTTCTAAAAAAGATGTAGCATCCATTAGATATTTCCTCCTCCAAAATCTTTCATAAAGTCATCAGCAGTAAGAATCTTAGGTGTCTCAACTCCTGAACTTACATTTGGAGCCTTCACTGGCTGATCCATTCCCGCTAATCCTGTAAGACTATAATCAATTCCTGTACCATCTTTACCTATAGAAGTTGTAAGTTTGGTAGGTCCTGGTTTATCTCCAGGAGTCATAGCTTTCAGAAGCTGCTGAAACATATCATTTGAGCGTGTCTGTCCAGCTGTCTCAGCCTTTGCCGCAAGTTGACTCTTACCAAGATCTGTTCCAATTCCAGCCGCTACATTCTTTGGATCAAATCCCTGACCAAGCATATCTAGACCAATAGATAGTTGCTCTGGAGCACCTTTAACAACATCACCATTTATAGTTTCATCACCACCGAGAGCTCCCCAAAGACCTCCCCATTTACCATCAGCCATTTTAAAACCTCCTTTATATTATAAGAAAGACGAGAAAATTCCTAAAGCTGCCCCCATACCTGCTCCCATAGGACCTCCAATAGCCCCTATTTTTGAGCCTATCATAGCACCTGCTGCAGCTCCTGACAGAGCTCCACCAATAGCAGAAGATGATTGACTAGGAGCATCTGCTCCCTGACTTGTAGCAGCACCTGCAATAGATGCCATCATATTACCTCCATATTGATACATCTCAAGATCCCACTTAGCATCAAGTTCATCTAATTGAAGATCTCGATCTTCCTGATCTTTTGTAGCAGCAATAAACATACGATTATATTCAAGAGAATAATGAGCTACAGCCTTCTCAAGCTCAGCTCGAGTAAGTAGAGCCTGAAGCATTGTTGCTGCAGATTGTATTATCATCTCATTTCTCTGCAAAGAAGACTTCAATCTAAGATCGGATGTATATTTAGCTACATCTCTGTCTCTCATTCCATAGATCAAAGCTTCTCCAAGAGCAAAGGCTGAAGACTGAACTGCATTGATATCTTGCATACCACGCTGAAACTTCGGTATAGTAACATTATCAACTTGATCATCAAGAACATCTGCAAAGGCTGCAATATCAGCGGTTATGTAAGTCTCACTAATCAGAGCATCTACAGTTGTCTTTGCCTGAGTCATAGCAGAATCCCAGTCACTCTCATTACTCAATGCATCTACAACTGTATTGAAAGCACACACTGCAGTATCCATAGCTGCAAGAGGAGTAGCAGGATCATAAGCAGTAGCAGAATAATAAGGACTGTTTCCAGTAGTAGCAGTCACTATATCAGCTGCAACAGCAGTCAACCAAGTTCCATGCATTGTCTTCATGTATTCAGGATAGTCAACCTTACCAGAAGAACTACCAGAGCTTCCTCCACCACCCTTACACTCAGCAACTTCTCCTTCATACTCATATGAGTCTTCTTCGAGAACTTTCAGAGTACTCATATCTATTACTATCTTATTATATATTCTCATAGTATTCCTTTTCCTACCTTGTTCGCGCCTTCGGCACTCACAGACCGTGGTGCCTACGGCAAAAAACTATTGAAATTTTCATGAGTTAAAGCTAAACAAAAAGCATATTTAATAACAAAAAATAGAAACATTAACAAAATCTGTGATCGTCCTAATGAGGTATCGTTGACCAGTCATGTAACACTTCGTTCGGAATTATTACGAAGGTATGTTGTACACTCCGTATCGGGTATCTACATTAAAACCAAGAGCTGTGGTTACATTCAGAATGCGGGGTTCTTCTGAGTAAAAGAGTATCCGAAAGCAGCCGGCTTCCTTACTATAATTGAGAAGGGTCTTAAGACCTTCATCATAGAAATCTAATTCCATTGTCTCCCATCCGGCCAGACAATATATGAGAAGGCTTCGTACGCCTGTTATATCGTCATAGATGATTCGAGTAATGAGCATACATATTATCTCATTCTGTTTCTCTGCAAGCTTCTTATACCCAACCCAGCATACAAGCTCTCCAATTGTAAGAGAACGGAGAATGTTATTGTCTCGATTAGCGAGTTGTCCTGGTATGTCAGGAATAGCCTTACTGAGCATATCCTTAATAGCTTCCCAATGTGTAGAAATCTGTTCTGTTGAAAGTCTTATTATCATCTCATCAATCCCCTTATTGCCCTTTTATCACAGAATTTAACTTTAGCCATTATTGAATCAAGATTAAAAGTGGCGCTTTTGTATGTTGTTCCTTTGAGAGCAAGTCTGAATTCCCTTGCAGTTACTGGTGTTGAGAGCTGTCCCAGAGGGTTAAGATCCATCCATCCGAGAGCTGTGAAAGATGCTGTGTTATAGGTATACATGTGTTCTATGTTGGCTGAGAGCTTACCACCTGTCGCCACATAGCCAGCTCCAAACTCAAGACCTTCCAGAGTCTTCAACCCTTGTGAGCCAAAGTCAAGTCTGTCAGTTTTGAGTCTGATCTCAACGTCAGCTCCGTCTGCCCAGAAGCCACAGAGAGTTCCTTTATAATCTCCAACTGATGTAGCCATTTGATCTGTAGTATAAAGGCCGTGTTCTGTCAGAACATAACCTGTAATACCATTAGATATATAGAATCGTTTTTTAGCTGGAACATAGCTTATGATGGTTCGGTTAGCATGAGTCACCATTGCCTTCATGTATTCTCTGTATCCAAGTTTCTGAGCCTTAAGGTCTGCTCCTATCATCCAGAGATCATAATTACGATCTATATAACAGATAGTGTTTGCATCACCTGCTACATGATTCCCACTTCTGATGCCCGCCCCAGGAAGATGTTGCATCCCAAAGGTAACGGCGGGTGCTGAAGCAGGATAAAGAAAGGCCTGACCACCATCTCCAAATACTATCACTCCCTTGCCAAGATGCTTAACTTTATAAACAATTCCTTTGCCTCCATTCTCCCAAGGCATCCTACGATAACCAGCTACATTGTTAGCATCATAGGGCCGGAAGTCAAAATATCCAATGGCTGACCAAGCTACTCCACATAGACCCAGATCACTCCAAGTTGCGTTGGTTGAATAGATTCCGCCAATAACCGCTTGACCATTAAGATTACATCCTGAGATAAATCTCGGCGCTTTGGTTGACTCAAGAGCTGTAATGAGAGGAGCTGCCACACCTGGATTTCTTCTAACAGTTGTATGAACTGCTGTGCCTGCGTTATAACCAAATGCAGAGACTGTATAGAATTGTCCAAAGTCCATTACATCAAGCTGATCAATATAAGAGGGGCTGCCGAAGTCATGCATGGCGGTAGCTGTCCATGTGTTAGCATCATTGACAAGTTCATACATGACAAGATTTCCGTTAGCTGCTGGAACTCCTGCAGAACAATCATCAGCGGCTGCTACGATAGCAAAGGCCAGCGTGTAGTATTTTCCAAAGAAGACCTGAGGATAAGGCCACGTTACATCCCATGTTCCACAACTTGATATTATTGTATCTGGCATTTCTTATTCCTTATTTATTTTAACTATAGTTTCCCTAACTGTTTTATTACTAAACTTATCATTTCCACAATTAGGACAGAACCACTGAGATTTAAAATTACCTTCCACCTGATCTCCTTTATTAGAGTTAACTGGAAAGAGATTCATTATTGAGCCACACTCAACACACTTAAGAGCATTCTTCTCCCATTGGATTTTTGAGCTTTTCTCTATATTCGCTATTTTTCTTTTATTGTCTAATCGTAGAACTTTTTCTTTCTTAATATAAGCTATGAATTCTTGATTAGATATTTCATTCTTCTCAAGATTCTTTATTAGGGTAACTATATCTTGAAGTTGTCCAAAAGTAAAACTGAAAGCCTCGAGTAATTTTTTTATTAGCATTTCCACCTCTGACCATAGAAAAAACCTATTCCAACATTGTAACGAGTGCCAAGACATCCTCTTGGACAAGCTGCAAGATCTGTATCTTGTATGATTAATTCTTCTAATGTAACTTGATAACCATCGTCAAAAGTATATATAGTTCCAGCAAAGTCCGCACACCCTTCTGAATAGCACCATCCAGTTAGTTGTGGGTTTCTACTCGATCTATGAATATTAGTAAAATAGCCAAAATTTTCTGCAAAAGCTCTCCAATTGCCATAATAACTTCCACCTGCTCCACAATAAGAGGAACAAGATGTCCCAGTCCATCCAGCAGGTATCGGGATATCTGCGGGTGCTTCAATCGAAAAGTCATTAACCCACTGTCCTATTGTACTTCTTATATAACCTGTAGTTGTTTTTCCACAAGCATCAAGAACTGTCATTATACCACTTCCACAAGCTATATTATCTGTAATTAGTGTATTTGTTAATTCAGTTGTGGTTGCATTAGCAAAGGTAAAACCAGTTCCTTCCACACTCCAGCTATAAGGTGCTTTACCATCTGCAATAGCTACTACTACTGAGTCATCTGGGGATATAGTTTCAGGACTTACTACATCATCCCATGATACATCAGTTATATCATCACAAGGATTATAACAAACTTTCAAATTACTGCTAATGCTATTTCCACAACTATCTACAACTGTAACAACTGCACTACTTCCAGTACTAACAGTAGCATCTGTACTAACAGTATTAGTTCTAGCAGAAGTTGTAGCAGAGGCTAAACTAAAACCTGAACCTATAATAGACCAACTAAAGTCTCCTACTCCTCCAACTACTGATATCTCTTTAGAGTCACTTTTATAAAGACTATCATAAGTAGGATTAATTCTGAAATAGTATTCTGGATCATTACAAGTATCTACAGTTTCAGCAAGAAGATCCATCTTAAATCCTACATCACCAGTTCCAGTCTTCTTCATCTGAAAGTTAAAATTATTCTTGGGAGTATAAGCCATATCTATATCACCATAATGAAGTCATTGATAAGAGTATCAGTATCTGAATCTTCATAACCAGTCTTTGTCATCTTAATAGCATGACTACCAACTGTAACATCAGTAATGGTTATCAGTCCATCTGCATCTGTAGTACCCTTATTAACAGTATCTATAAACACAGTCACAGTTGCCAGATCTGCATCACTCACAAAATCCGCTACATTAATAGTAATGTCTCTGGTTGTAGCAACTGCAGTCTCACTTCCCAGACCGCCAAAGCTGGCAGCCTCATTCAGAGAGTATATGTAATCATGAAGCTCCAGACCATTCTCTGCTGGTGCAAGATTATGGCATTCTACTACAGAGCCGTTCTCTCTTGGATTATTAGGAAACTTCCTGAGTCCCTCAAAGAGAGTATCTTTCAGCTTGTAATTAAATTCTTTCACTGAGATCCTCCAGCTTCTCTAACTCCCCAAGCATAACGGTCTTGATTTTACTATCTGATTGCTTTACTTGAAACAGAGCTGTTGTCCAGATATCTTCTATCAGAGGAGGACTGTTCTCATTAATATCAGCTGACGTCAGATCAATTCGAAGGGTAAAGAATCCAACATCATCTATTGAGAGATTGATATCTTCGGTCAACAGCTCTTTATGCGTTTCAAATACAAATTGCTTTCCGATGCCGACTCGTGTCTCAAGATTGCATATGAACTTAACTGCCTTCTTAGTATTATACTTCTTAATGGCCAGACAGATCTTTGTCAGCTCTCCTGAAGGAAATATCCCTCTGAGAAGAACTCCATCAGGCTCTGGCTTTTTAGCATACTGAAATATAATCGAGGGAGGCATAATTCCTACAACCTTCTCATTCATCCGTCTTGCCAAACGTTTAAGAATAACCTCAAGATGTTTAAACTTGGCTTCTGGGTTTGCACCCTTGATAGTTATCTGTGCTCGCTTATCTCCCATCTTATCCTCCAGTTATCCTATAATCTGATTAACACCAGAAATTGATTCTTCTATATTATCCTTATCAAGACCAAGAAGTTCATCTTCAATAGCATACTTCCAATCTTTCATTCCCTCAGTATTCCTGTTAAACACCTCAACCTGATAAAGAGCTGCTTTGATAAGAATTGCTGGCCAGTTCTCAGACCAATAACTCTCAGAAGCATCTATCGTCAGGGCATCTGAGTAAAACAGTCCCTGTATCTCAACAACTATCTTCTCATCAGGTGGGGCAAAAATCAGAATTCCTCTCAGTGCATTGCTGTCATCTTTGACATAATTAAAGAAAGCTCCAAGAGATGTCTGATCTGTATTCTCAGTCGATCTGAGTCTTGCTGGACAGTAATAAAGAGGAGTTCCTCTATCCGTAGCACTTATTAAGGATGAGTATTCTTCATAGAGCCATGACAGATCTTTCTTTGTCAACTCTGATCTTCCCTCAGCATTATTTATCCAGACCTCTTTTATTGCTCTACATTTAGCAAAAGTAGTATACCATGCTCCTGCAGCGAGCTCTTCAAATATTGTATTGTTAGCTTTAGGATTATGATAGTAACGATCAAGATAATCCTGACCAGCTTGAATGAAGAAGTCTGCTCCATTATCTGCCCAGTCAGTTGTATCAACAACAAGATCATACCTGCCTGAAAGCTTTACAAATTGTTCTCGAATCTCTACAAGAGTCATGATTATCTCCGTCCGAAATTTGAACAAAGGAGAGACCGAAGTCTCCCCTCTGCTCTAGGTTAAAAGTTAACGTTAAGGAGTGCCGTTGTCAGAACCAAAGCCAGTAAGATAACCTGTCTTTGCATAGTGATGAAATTCAAGGCCAGCCTCAGTGAGGTATTCCTCGTCAGAACCATCAATTCTATTACGTCCTGTATTCTGTTTATCGGGATCAGCATAGAACTTAGTATCATCAATATAACGATAGTTAAGATCTTTCGGGTCAAAGACCACCATACAGTTACGATTTGTTACTTCATAACTAAACAATGGGTGAATCTTAATATGAAGGTCTCCAAAAGGAGTACTCCACGTTTTGACCTTAATTCCATAGTCAGTTGTTTTTGATGTAAACTCATAATTACCGTATTCTTTAATGAGTTTATTGATTGCCAGAACAACACCCGAGCCTGCAAAGGCCAGACGATCCTGAGAACCATAACGGAAGATTTGTTCAAGCTGAATATCCAGCCATTCCTCACCACCTGACAGCCATGAGGTATCAGTGAAATCTGCATCAGAAGTAAAGTCAGAAACGTTACCACTGTTATCAATAACAGATCTTACCAGACCAGCAGTTGTTCTTTCAGGTTTACCATTATCTCCAGTGTTCTCAGTTCTAATCCCCCACAGAAACGCCTTTTCCATCTCAATTGAATGGAGTTCAAGACATTCTCGTTTGGCTTCCTTATACTGATCTCCAGTACGAAGTTTGGTTTTTCGAGCCGTACGAGTTATGCTCAGAGGAGTTCGAAAGATCTGAGTGTAATTGTAATGCTTGGATGGATCATAAGCAATCGCTGACGGCATAGCACCACCCTCAGGGTTGATATTACCTACAATCAGAATCCTATCACAATCAGCTATACCAGTCGTGGTCGGATCAGCTTCAAGCAGTTTCACTGCAATGTAACTAGATGCCCCGTTGAGAACTACACTGGTAACCTTAGCATTTGTATCATCTGCATAGTTATCAGTATTCCTCAGAAGCACCTGATGCCCAGCACGAAACTCTTTACAAGCTGCTTCAGTACCAATATTAACATAGAGGACATCTCCAGCCGCCCCAGTTGTAGTATACTCAGTACTTGAAAGATCTGCCGTTTTCCATACACTTACAACAGTAGCTGCCTGTGTTGCCAGGCTTTTTGTCCACCCTTAAACCAATAAGCTTTCACTTATTGCTGGACTATATCTTAATCCATAGTCATGGATTCGACATTATAGTCTCTGAAGGTCGCACCATTTTATGACTTAATTTCATAGAGTATATATATTCTTCAACTCTTTTAGCCTTTCTCTGTATATGAAAATAATAACCTTTCTCTATAAAGGATCTGAGATTCGGAGTTATCCTGAACATGAGTGTACCATATCCAGAAACATCCTCATTAATCTTTCCAACCTTTACACCTGTTTTCATTAAGAGTCTTGCTACATCCTCTACAAATGTTCTATGTCTTGAGGCAAAGCCAAGTCTATAATAACCATTATGAGATGTAATCCATCCATCTGTATCAAAAAGACCTGCTATATAATCTGTCTTAGCCTTTCTAGAAACTCTAAAAACTTCATCTGGTACTGTTAATTTTTCTCTGATAAAGTAATTAAAGAAGTTAAAAGTCTCTTCACTGCCAAAACCTATTCTATACATCTTAGTTCCTTTTGGACTTACATAAGGAGTAGGTTTAAAGTTCTTATGAAATAATACATCAACTTCATAACAAACCTTTCCTACACACTCTTCATCCATAGAACTAATACTTGCATTATAGACAGTAAACATTCTTCCCTCTTCAGATTTTCGGAGATATTTTTTTACACTTCCATCTCCTGTCATTGCACCTATAGAATATGCCATAACCTCAAAATATTTATCCATAACATGTAGTACGTTTCCATGCTGATTGTCCATTATCATCATCCTCCTTAGTTTAACGCTTTGGTCAAGATAGGCTTTAGGAGTTTCCAGCAATTTCTGTCGTTTAATCGACGGGGTTTCACCCGAAGTAACCAGTGGACGTTCTAGTTATATTCTGGATCATCTGTTGATTCTTCCTTCATCATTGAAAGTATGGCAGTAAGTGGTGCATCTCCATTTGGATAAAGCTGAAGCACTTTCTGCCGCCAGTTTTTAGGGCGCTGGTCTGTTGTCCAGTCACCATTTCCCTAGTTTGTTACATTCTATCGAATGGCTAAAGCATTTCTGTTTAGCTCTCTATATCACTATAGAGTACGGACTATCTCACTAAGTAGGATTTAACTCCCACTCACTATCTCTTCCAAGCTTATAAAGCATTGAGGGAACTATATAAGGCTCAATCCAATCAAAGAACTTATCTATATCTTTAGATCTGAGTCTTAATCTATATTTAATACCACTAGGTTTTTTAACTCTATTAACTCGAAAAATAAGACCTGATGCTTTTATAATTACTTTAGCTAAAGCCTCATTCTCAATTTCTCCAAAAGCTAGTGTATGTATTAAAACATTTCTATCTTCATAACCCCTAGTATTAGAAAAGGAATAACTTCCGTCATCTTGATATAAGATGGCTAATCCCATAGGAGTTAAAAGTTTAAGTGAATGTAAATCAATAGCTTTTCGTCCAAAAACTCCATAAAGACGTTCTCTTAGTTTAGTAAAAACTGGATGTGTTTTTGATCTAAGTCGCTGAGACCATTTATCTGAATATCCAGTTTTTGAAGGAGGCCTATCTTTAATTTCAGCCCCAGTCAAATTCTCAATAATAGATTTTTTCCATTCTAAATAATCTAAATGATCTGTATGAGATATTTCCAATCTACTGTGACCTCTTAGAGGTTTAGTTAAACTACCATCTCCTAGAATCATCCAATGAATAGCACTCATTAAATCAAATTTATTAAGATTTTTTACACTATTAATCATATCACTTAATCTTTCTTGTTCCCATTCATCAATTACTTTGCTCATAGTCTCTACACCTCCCGTAACGGTTTGGCACGGGATTGTCTCAATTAAGAGAGGTTCCCCGTTTTTAGATTAGTTTTAAATGCGCCGGTTATTAAGTTAACGCATTCCTAAAAAAGCCATAGTTATTTCTCCTTGTTATAGGGAGACCATTAAGGCCTCCCAGGTTAGATTAAAGATTAAGCAATTGCAACAACTACTGGATAATCTACATTTATGCCTCCAGTACCAAAAGTAATCTTATTACCATTAGCCAGAAGGGTATTACAAACAATACCACCTACTCCAGCTACTCCATCATCAGCGGCCGTAATAAGTCGATTATCTGTAACAACATCTAAGCTTGCAACATCATTGATTGTAAGAGCAGTTGCTCGAATAATATTATGAGTTATTTCACAATTATAACCACCTGTATCAGCTACTTTATGAATACCCTCAGTCGCATGAATAAAACTATCCTTTATAATCATATCCATTTGACTAGTTCCCTCAACCTTAATAGCTTCAGCATAAATAGCATTAGCACCACCTCCAGCAACAGTCAATATTCTGGAGTTAATTAACTTAAAACCACGATTACTTGAGGCAAGACGAATACAGTGAGTAGAACCAGTAACCAATGGCCAGAAGATACTTTCATGAAACTCAACACACATATGATCTGACAAGAGATGAATATGCTCACCTGCATTCTCATTCATAAAACCACAATTATAGAATCTTGTTCCATAAGCCTTACCAGCAGGCTGTGCTCCTATAATATGATGCCCAATAATTCTTGGCATAGCCTCAAGATCAAAACCACAACCAACAACATCACACTTCTCAGGAAAGACAGTAAGATCTTCCTCAATTTCCTGGTCACCACAGACAAGAATTCTATTACGTCTTGCCCACCAACGATTCGCTGTCAGACCTATACTGGTATTACTTGCTGCAATAGCCTCAGCAAGGGTTGAAAAAGGACTTCCCATAGAACCATCACCAGTAACTGAGACATTACCATCAACAAAATAAGTGGCTGCCAGAAGTTGCTGAGGCTGTCCAATTCCGAGAAGAGCCTTAGCATAAGCCACCAGAGTTCCATCACCAGAACCTGAGGCAACAGCCGCATCATCTTTATTACCAACAACCTGAGATATCCAACTATTAGCTGTATTATCCGCAGTCGGTCTTCGTAATCTATCTATCCATCGTCCCATAATATCTTCCTCCTATTCAGTTAGCAACATCATATACGCTAACTAGGTTTAAATTCTAAGCAACGCCGTCAGTTGTAACCAACCAGCTCGTACCCGTTGAGAAGAAGATTGAATAATCTCCATCTGCATTAAAAGGTCCGACAGGATCTGTTACAATTAGTGCCGCAGTTTCCTTCTCGAAGAAGGATACATCACCTCCAGCAGCTCCTGTAGGCGCAACCACATAGAATGACATGCCCGCTGCCTCAGCTACCGATGGAAGTGTTACAATAGCCACACCATCTCCAGCAGATGATATAACACTCAGAAGTTTGTCACTCACTTTCATCTGATATGTAGGAGCAGCTGTAGTCAGCAAGATATGTCTTGGCAGTCCCTCCAAGTCAAGCTGAGTGTCTTTGTCTGAATTACTTACTCGATTACCCATAATCTTCCTCCCTTAAGCTTCATCAAGCTCTTTCTGTAGAGCTGATTTTTTACGTTCCGTTTTTGATCTTGAACCTCCACTAGATTTACCAAAGGCTACATCTTCTACTGAAGGTATTCCATTGCCACTAACAACACTTTCTACTTTTTGAGCAGACATTCCAAGTGTCTCACGAGTCTTAGTTGCAGTCTCAGCAAAAACCTTTTCAACTTCCCATTCAGGATTAGCCAGCTGAATCTGCTGAGCACATGCTCTTACAACCTGCTTTACATTCACCAGATCTTTATTATCATCATAGAATTTGTCTGCCATTCTTTTAAAATGCGACTGCTGATTTACCTGAGACATTACCACCTGAGGGATGCTTAGTAGAACCTGCTCAGTTGTCTGTTGCTGAACTCTCTTAATAACCTGACTAAGGATCTTATTGAGAACAGCAGGATCAGAAGCAACATCATCCATATCTATATCTCCGATAAAGTCATGAACCTTTCCATCATCATCAATCTTCAGAGGAATAACATTATCAGCAACAGGTTTTTCTTCTTCTGTCTCAACTTTAACTTCACCAGGAAGCAGTCCACTCAGACGCTCAACTTCAGCCATAAGCAACTCTATTTGAGTCGGCTTAGCTTCTGTTTCAACAACTTTTTCAGTAGTTTTTTCTGTTTTCTTTGTGTCCTCATTACTCTTTGTATCTTCATCCGTCTCCGCTTCAGCAGCTTTATTATCTTCTTCTGTCTTCGTCTCATCAAGAACCTCCGCTTTAGCCGACGCTTCAGATTTATTAGCGTCCTCCAGATCTGTTTTAACATCAGTCTCAGCTTCATTTTTATCTTCCTCAGCAATAGGTTCATAAACAGAAAGTGTGTCAATCTCAATGTCATCTAATTCCTTCTCTAAATCAGTAACTTTTTTATCTTCATCACCCATCGTTTTGCCTCCCTTTGTTCATTAATCGAACATAGTTATTTTTTACTTACCTTCTTCTTCCTCTTACCACTCTCAGCATTTACTTTGAGTACATCAGGAAAATTTGCCATATTCCTTACTGCTTCTGCACTTCCACCAAATCTATCCAACTCCCTATGAGACATATTTCCATCAAGATTCTCAAGTAACATATGAAGCTCACTCAGCCAGATTTTAAGTTCTCTCTCCATATCCTTCCAGATGGGAGAATACTTTAGAAAGTCCTCTACCTGAGCTGGGGTTGAAAAGGGTTTATTATCATCAATCTTATCTCCCATTATTGTCCTCCTCCTAAGATCTCATCCACTGGTACAACATTACCAGCTTCTGCCTGTCTCATCACATCTTCCGTAGGCTGTTTCTGAATCTTTATAAACTCATCAACATTCTTCGCCCCACTATTTCTTGCTATATGTTTGAAGATCTTTACAATATCAAACTTCTGCTGAAGCTCAGGATTGGTTGAAAGAGCTTCCCACATCTGCATCCATACACCAGAAGAGTTACTACCTGGTACAGAACCATCTCTTACCTTAACATCATAATCAATAAGAACGTCAAATGGAGAAGCTTTCATATGAGTATTCTCACCATATTCCTGAGCAAGAACCTCTTGCCATCTACCAGTGGTTGTAAGTGAGAGCTCTTGTGTCATGAACTGCTGAGTATGATTAGCAAACATATAGCCAATATCTTGCATAGCTTGGACACCAATCAACTTTGCTATTCTTTCCAACCTTGTATAGCCACCCTGCTGAGTTCCCTCAAATTCTTTACCTGTTAGACGCTCAGGACCACCCTGTCTCAAACTCCCCATAGTCCATGAATCAGTTGCAGCAATCTTATCCATTGCTTCCCTAATCAACCCAGTGTCTGCTATATGACCTCTAGTAACATCTGACACTGCTAATTGCATAATGGAGTCTTTTACACCTCTTCCCCATGCAGGTCTTCTGGTCCTTACAATACCGCCTGGTCTAGGATCTTCAAGATCAGGTACGTTTATTAGATAAGGATCAACTATAAGCGTATCATTTATAACCTTTCTTACATTAGCTATATGAGCATTAAACATCCAGTCAAGTGTATGCTGAAGACCGTAAAGCGTCTCCATACGAGATACAGGCGTTGAACTATAACCATCAAAATCTGGGGCTGAAACTGCTAACGGAAACATATTGTGAATAAGACCCACAGGTCTTGCTTCGATAACAACTGAATCAGCTCCAAGAGCAAAATACCATTTCTCTGGATATTTACTATCTCCTAACTTCCACTCCCTTGGAATCAACTTCACATACATTCTTATTACATCACAAGGATTAGTAGAAGCATTAGTATTAAACTTTGAATTACCAGTTTTCTTTTCCCTGCCTGATTGATCAGCAGCATATATAGACGTTCTCCGACCAATAGCACTTTTCAAATACTCAACATTAAAGACCTTTCCATTTGAGTTTTGTTCTTCTGTCAACAGATCATAGAAATTTGTTTGTTCTATCCAACCAAAGAACTCACCCTTCTGAATATCTGCTATTGAGACATTAGGATCTGGAAGACACAGATAAGGATCTATATTAGACAAAGCATTACCTTCCATAATAATTCCCTCTTTGAGAACTTTTCTCTTCTCGTCAGGGCCAAACCATCTAGGAATTGTCTGTGTTATGATTCGTTTTCCTGTTACCTTTTTCCATTCAGGCGCTACAACTCCAAAGCCATATGCCAGAGAATCTCTAAACATTGTATGGAGGTTGAGAACCATCTTAAACTTATTACAATGAAGGTCAACTATCTTCTCAAGCATAATAGCTCCCATTGTATCCTCAGGTGATACACCCTCGTATCTAAATACAGGTTCCTGAAAGAAGGCTGCAAGAAGATAACCAAGAATTGTCTCAAGAATAGCATAAGAATAAGGATATATAATCGAGACAGGTTTTCTGTGATCTTTCTCTTTTATATCTTCTTCTGCATCATCTGTCTGAATATAAGTAGTCAGAGTCTCATCAATCTTATTCCATGAGTCAAATCTATTAGCCATAGGACCAGTAGCTTCAAGAGCTCTCTTCATGACTTCTGTCTTAATCTTTTCATGAAGTTCACTTCCAGGCTTAAGATTCATATCTCCTGGATAGTTATAGTCATAATTAATATTATCAAACTCTTGCTTTCTTCCTTCTTTATTTGGATCTAATATATGAGGCATATCTATCCTTTGTTCAAATTTCGTATGTAGTTATTTAACTTTCTTATCCCAAGCTGATCTTGCGACTGTATATCCACTATAGCCTATTCCAAAAGTTGCCCAGAGAGCATCAGGAATACTTCCTAACCATGCTTTCATACCAGCAGCAATCTGAACCGCTGCACTAGGATTAAAGGCAGATAAGATTCCCATTGGAATAGAAGCAAGTATCAAAGCATACATAACATATAAGAATGATGGTCTTGCTCTCGAAGTCCAAGGATCTGTTGACTTAGCTTCTGCAACTATCGCACTCATTTGAACTTCAACTTCTTTAAGCGAGCCTTCCTGATTAAGCTTTGCCATTTGAAGTTTAGCCTTTTCTCTTTCAATCGGGTCAGGAAATATCTTATCTATAACCTTACTTGCTACTTGTAAACCTGCTGTAATAGGGTCAAAAGCCATTCTATTTCCTCCCTGAGATTCTCATCATACCTGCATTACGTTCAGATCTCTCTGGAAGTTGTCTTGCATATTTACTATCTAATAACTGTACTGAGGCTTCATTAAAATCTTTATCTTTTACTGCTTGAATCATTTTCTTAAATGTAAGAAATCTAGTCTTACCAAGATTATACATCATATCAACTAAGACTACTTTACGTTGATGAGATAACTTATATAAAAAATTATCTCCAAATATAGCAGAAAGAGCAGATAAGCATCTATCTGTATCATTTGTAAGCATCATTTCTGCTTCATCTTTAGTTATACCAATATCATCAAGATTTCTACCATAACCTATAGTTAACCTATTAGCAGAACATTTATAAGGTTTTAATCTTAATCCCTCATTAGCTCTAATGTAACTTTTCATCTTCGAATTGTCTCCTTATCTCTTGTGCTGTATCTGAGTAAAGTCCTGCATAATCTTTACATAAACAAGCTATTGATGCTTGAATATTATCAAGTGGTACTTTCTCAGTTGCTTCGATTCCATCATTATATTCAAAGATCATTCGTTCAATAGCCTGAGCATCTTTTGTTAGCTGTTTAGCTTGTTTGTGAAGTTTTTTCACTTTAACGCGAACCTAATCAAAGCAAACGCCACACCAAGTTGTGATAATCCCATCGGTATTACGACAAACCACAGCCACCTAACTTGCTCTTTAGGGCAGTCAGCCATCATAGGTTCTAT
>Ga0222658_1000442_pt1 | contig 22426 bp, 24 predicted proteins | sample AntAcemetagen476_FD_179830 | JGI IMG/M metagenome (GOLD analysis project Ga0222658, IMG submission 179830) | Saline water microbial communities from Ace Lake, Antarctica - #476 | ecosystem: Environmental > Aquatic > Non-marine Saline and Alkaline > Saline | place: Antarctica: Ace Lake... | reverse complement strand
AAGAAGGAATAAATTTAAAAACAAATTCTTATAGTAATTAGTATGCCCACGTTGTCCAATGGCTAAGACACATCCCTGTCGCGGATGATACCCGGGTTCAATTCCCGGCGTGGGCGTTGCTGGGCGTAGGAAGACTTATAAAGAAGTTATTCTTTTATTCTTTATGAAGAGAGATTTATACGGGCACGAACAACGATATAAAAATTGGAAAGAGAATGTGATTAAACATGGCGAGGATGAATTAACAAAAAAGAATTCTGATATTTTATTGAAGTTTATTTTTGATATGGAACTTGGGATTAATGTTTCTTCTTTGAGTAAGAAAGGGGCAAGGTCTCCTCATAGATTAAATGCACTAAGACAAAAGTTAGTCCAAATAATAAAATTTTTGCAAAAAAGAAAAGTTAAAGATATTACTAAAGTCAAGAGAGAAGAATTAATGCAGTTGTTTAATGATATGCGTACAGGGGTTATTAAAACAAAAAATGGGACACTCTATAAATCAACTGGAGATTATGTTAAGGATTTTAAAGCGTTTTGGGCTTGGTGGAGAAAAATTAATCGCCTTAAAACTCCTTCGATTCATATAGAAAATATTGTTGAGGATTTAGATAGAACAGGAGAAAAGCCAAAGTGGGTTCATTTAACAGACCAACAGATTAAAAAACTTTTAAAAAATTCTATTGAAAAATATACTTCTTTATTTGAATTTGCTTATGATACAGGGGCAAGACCAACGGAAATATTTAGTGTTTTAGGTCGTGATATCACTCAAGATAAAAAAGGTGTTTATGTTAATTTTAGAAATGAGGCAAGTAAAACATTTGGAAGAAAAATAAAACTCCAACTATCTGGAGAAACTATTTTAAAATATATAAAAGATAATGATATTAAAGATGAAGATTATTTATTTTCATTTACTTCTTTTGCTATTAATAAATATTTGAAAGAATTGTGTTTTAAGTTATTTGGAAATAAAGTTTCACAGGCAGGGAATAAGTTTAATCAATTCTCTTTATATGATTGGCGTCATAATTCTGCTTGTTTTTGGGTTCAGAGATATAAAAGAAATTCTGACATGATGTATCGATTTGGTTGGAAATCAGAAAAATATATATTTTATTATTCGGAGTTTTTGGGAATGCGAGATAAAATAAGAGATGAGGATATGTATATTGATGTTACAAAAACAGAACTTGAAAAAGAAGTTGAAGAGTTAAAAAAGAAAGTTTCAAAATCTGTTACAAAAGAAGAAATGATGGTTTTATTTAAGAAAGCTTTTGAAAAGACAAAACAACAGAAGCAGATAATTGAGATAAGATGAAAAATAAAATTAAGAAAAGGATTGGTTCTAAAGAGTAATTTTTTGTTCAATTATTTTGTTCAAAATCGAGTTAAAGTTAATTTGTTTGTTTAATGAACCATAAAGAATAGCTATTTCCAAATGTATTCTTATGGCTATCTTGGTAGTTTTCATATTTTTTGTTTCAAAAATAGATTTTCTTAAAATTTTGTCTGTAATTATTTTAAGATCATCTTTTTCTTCCCAAAATGTTCGGAGTTTCCAAGGAAATTTCTTGTCAGACAAGCCTTTTGATTCTAAACTACCTTTGATATATAAAAATTGTAACGATTCTTTATCAAAAAATTCTTTTCCATATTTCTTTAAATCTTTTTTAAGGAATTTAGAATTTTTTATCTTTTTTATATAATTATCTCCAGGTTCATTTACATTTTTTAATTCAAATTCTACCAGAAGTCCCTGTATATTTAAGATTCTTTCTTCAATTTCTTTTTTATTGTCAATAAACTCCCCAAGTTTTTTAATAAAAACATCAAATATTTTTGTCAATTCAAACGCGCCAGAATTCTCCACATTAACATAATAAGCTTCTGGAGGTTTCCCCCTTTTATTTTCTTTTACTAAATTATATCTTTCTAAATTTTCTTTATCCTTTTTATCTATTCTAAAAAGTTTTCTCATCATTTCAAGCTTATTTAAGAAATCAGAACGTATCTTATTTATTCTAGGAATTTCTTTTTTTTCAAGTTTCTTTTTTCCTTTTTTATCTTTTAAATTTTCTAATTCTTTTATAATTCCTATGGGGGTTCTTGGTAAATCTTTAGTTACTTCTAAGATTGCTTTTCTTATATGTTCTTTATCCCTTCTAACCTTTGGCAATAACATACTTTAATGAAAAGTGATAGGGTATTTAATAGTATCTTTTCTTATTTTGTTTAATGCCGATTTCAATAAAGTTAGAACAAGAAATTCAAAAAGAATTAGATTATCTGGCGGAGCAGGACCACTCATCTCGTTCACGATTAATTAAAATCGCAATTTTAAATTATTTAGAAGAAAATGCAACAAAAACAAAATCAAAAAATTAATTGGGAAAATTTTGAAGAATTATTCCTGGAAAATTTATTTAAAGAATTTGAAGAGTTAAGAAATTCAAAAAAAGATTCTTCAAATAAATATAATTTAATGGAGGATTTTTATAAAAATGGAAACTGAATTTAAAAGTTATGAAGAAGCTGAAGAATATTTTGATGGAATAGAGGATAAAGCAAAAGTATTATCATTAAAACCATTTAAATCAAGTGAGGAGTATAAACAATTAGCTTTTTTTAAATCAGATATAACTCTTAAAGAACAAAAAGAATTTGAAGAAAAATATAAGGAAGCAAGTCAAAACTCCTCTTTTTTTGGGAAAGAGAAAAGAAGATTTGTGGATGTAGGCGAAAAAGAAGATAAATTTGATATATTTTCAAAGAGAGGGCAAATTGAAATTTTCTGGAGTAAGCAACCATTTTTTTATGATAAAAGTAAAATGTTTTGGATATGGGATAACAAATATAAAAAATGGAATTTGAGTGATGAGATAGATTTTCTTAATTCTATTGAAAATGTATTGGGGGTGGAAACTATTAACAATAAAACGAGGACAGAATTAGTCGCAGGATTTAAACAAGTTGGTAGAAAGCATATGCCGAAAGAATTTAAAAAAAGTTGGATTCAATTTAAGAATAAGATATATGATGTTAAAACTGGAAAAATTCTTGATGCTACACCTGAATATTTTTCAACCAATCCCATTCCTTGGGGTATAGGGGAAAGTGAGGATACACCAATAATAGATAAATATTTTAAGGAATGGGTTGGTGAAGAAAACAAACAAATTCTTTATGAATTTTTGGCTTATAATATGTCCTTAGATAAATTTATGCAACGACTATTCGCATTTTGTGGTGGAGGAAGTAATGGTAAAGGAACTCTTATAAAATTAAATTATAAATTTTTAGGAAAAGAAAATTGCGTTTCAAGTGAAATAAAGGCACTGAGCGAAGATAGATTTGAACCAGCCGTATTATATAGAAAATTATTGTGTGTTATGGGAGAGGTGTCTTATAGTGATTTAAGAAATACAAATCAGTTGAAGAAACTTGGAGGGGAAGATTTGATGTCTTTTCAGTTTAAAGGGAAGACTCCTTTTTCTGAGGAAAATACGGCGACTTGTGTATGTTTAACAAACGCATTACCGACTACTCCTGACAAAAGCACAGGTTTTTATAGAAAATGGTTAATTGTTGATTTTCCAAATGAATTTCCACAAATAAACAAAGACTTAATCGGAGAAATATCTGATATTGAATTTGAAAATTTAGCAAAAAAATGTTTGAATATTTTAAAAGAATTATATAATTTAAATAAGTTTTATAATGAGGGCGATTTTGAAGAAAGGAGAAAAAGGTATGAAGAAAGAAGTAATCCTGTTATGAGGTTTATAGAGGAATTTTGTGAGGAAGTGGCGGGAGAAAATATGACTATAAGAGAATTTACGAATTTATGTAATGATTATTTAAAAAATAAGCATTTGAGGATTATGACAGCAAGACAGGTTGGAATAGCATTAAGGGAAGAGGGATTTATAGTAAGTAGAAGAAAATCGGAGGATATTAGTTCGGTGGTTATTCTTAATTTAAAATATAAGATACCAGAACTACCAGAACTACCAAAAGATGAGTTAGATGTTTATATAGGAACTGATAGAGATTTGGATAGTTTGGGTAGTTTGGATGGTAAAAAGAAAGAAATACTTAATTTATATGAAGAACAGGGGTTAGGAGAGGAAGCAAAGAAGATTCTAAATAAACAGGAGGGTAAAAAATGAAAATAATTTCAGAAAATAGAATATGTTGGGATTGCAAGGAAGATTATATATTCAATTACAAAAATGAAAGAAGACCTAATAGCTATAAATTATGTCCTAATTGTAATTCTTCAAATACTGGAGAAAAAAACAGAAAGGTTGAATATGAAATTGAAGATTTAGATGAATATTATCTTAAAAGAGAAGTAAAGAGAATAAATCAAGGATTAGGTTTTTGTAAATTTGGATTTGTGCGTTTAATTCCAGTCATTAAGTGTAAAAAAGAATTGATAAATAACGAAGAATTTTTAGTTTTTTTATGGCATAAAGAAAAGGAAATAGAAGATTTAAACAAAATAATTAAGATGTTAATTAAAGAAAATGAATTAAATAACTAGGAGAAATAGTGGAAATAGTAAAAGAAAGATTAAGCAAATATATTCAAATATTTAGAAATAAAAAAGGTCTCAATAAACCAGGGCATAAAACTTTCTCAATTGCGATTTTCTTAATTTTTATATATTTTTTGAAAAAAGAGGAAATACTCTCTATAGAATTATTCTGGATATTAATTTTTCATTTACCATTTTATATCATTGGGGCTTCATGTATCTTAGATTACGGGATATTTGAGAGTTATAAGTCTGGAAGAAACCATAGGGGACCTTTACATTCCATTTCCATGCTCTGGCTCTTAATTCTGTTATTTATTCCCATAACAATTAGTTTATATCTAAATTCGGATAAATATAATCTATTGGGAATACCATTTAATCAATACTCTATTTTATGTTCTGTATGTATCGGATTAGCCACGCATCTTTTTGGAGATTCACTTACCTCTCAGTTGAGGAGATAATTTTGGCTACTTCAAATAAAAATGATAAAAAATACTAAAAAAAAACAAAAATTTTGAGGTTTATTATGTAAACCTCTCTGGGCTACATAAAATGACGGGAAGAAGTGTGAAAAATCTCAGAATCAATTTAAGATAAATTTAAAATCAATTTAAAAAATGTCAAATAATTTTACGACAATAACCTTGAAGAAAGATTTATTAGAAAAGTTTAAGGAATCAAAAAAGGAATTTAGGAAAAAAAGTTATGGGGATCTAATAGAGGGGCTGTTGGTTATGCAAAAAAATTATTTGCGATTGAAAAAAACAAAAGACTTAATGAATGTATCTCCTCAGGACAGAGATAAAATAGAAGAATTTTTTTGCAAATTAAATCAAACGAACGAAAAAATAGACGCTCTGACTAAAAAAACTTCTGATAGCTTTTATTTTATTTTAGAAAAATTTAATAATCATGAACAACGATTAGATCTTATGGAAGGAAAAATGGGGCTGAAATCTTGAAAGATTTATTAGCAGTTTTTTATAAGAAAGCAGTTAATTTTATAAACCCGTATTACATAAGTATTACATGGTAGAATTATCTAATATACAAAGATCACAAAATAAAGAAATAATAATCACAGTTCGGACTACAAAAGAAAATAAAGAGTGGATGGATAAAAATAATATTAGTCCTAGTTTGTTTTTTGATGAAGCAATTGTAGATCTTAAAAAAAAGATGAAGAAAAATGTTCGTCGAGAAGTATGTGTTGTTTGTGGAGAGCCTTCTAAGAAAATAGAATTAGGTTTGGGAGTGGAAACTTATTCTTTTTGTAGTGAAAAATGTATGAAAATTTATAACACTAAAAATCCAAATGGGAAAGGGTTGGAAGTCAGTGGAACGAGGGTTTATGTAAAATGAAGAATCAAATAATATTTAAAATTGAACAATTCTTGGAGAGATTATGAATAATAAAATTTCAGAAAGTGAGAAACTTCTCCAAAAGAAGATAGAGAATAAAAAGCAGTTAGAAGAGAGATTAATTGAAAAAGAAAAACTAAAATGGGAATTAGAAAACAATCTCAAAAAAAATCTTGAAGAATTTGAAACAAGATTTAAGGATGGACGAGAAGAAATTAAAAATATTCTTAAAAACATTTCTAATGAAAAAATAGTTTTATCGAAGAAAGAGGAAAAATTTTATAAGATAATTAAGTTTACAAAAAATTTAATTGAAAAGAATAAAATAAGGAAAAAAATAAGAATTCTTGAAGAAGAGGGCAAAAAAATAAAAATCAATCTTATTGAAATTAAAGAGAATTTTAAAGAAGATAAAAATAAATTAAAAGATAATTTTTATATAAAACAAAAAGAAATTTTATCTTTAATCGAAAATATCGGGGCACAACAAAAAGAAATTTTATATATTTTATCTCAAAGAAAAAGAGGTATGGAATTATTTGAAGACAGATGGGTAAAAAAAATAGATGTCCCAAAATTAAAAGAAGCAAGGATTGGGATAAATAATAATTTCTCAACTCTTTCACCATTTGAGTTTGAACATTTCGTAGCGAGGCTTTTAGTAGAGATGGGATATTCTACCAAAGTAACACAAAAAACAGGAGATTATGGAGTGGATATAATTGCTAAGAAAAATAAAGTGGTAGTCGCAGTTCAATGTAAAAGATTTCAAGAAAAAAATCTTGTTGGTAATAGAGATATTCAAAGAATTTTAGGAGCTAGGCATTCAATAAATGCACAAAAGTGTATTTTAGTAACTACTTCTAAATTTACTAAACAAGCTATTCAACAATCAAAAGGAGCTCCAATTGAATTATGGGATAAGGAACTTTTACACAATTTCGTTAAGAAATATCTTTTAGATTTAGAGATAAAAGAAATTTTTAGTTTAATGGAAAGAGAAAATATAGAGAAATTAGATAGGGAGAAAAAACTAGAAGAAAAAAAAGAAAAAGAAAGAGAGAGAAAAATTTGTCCAAGATGCCATGGTGGAAAAATGAAAACAAGAAAATATTGTTCAAAATGTAAAATAGAATTAAAAAGGGAAAGAAAGGAAGAAGAATATGATTATTATGAAGAATATGATGATGAAGATTATTAGAAAATAAATGATTAAAAATAAGAAATATGCAAAAGATGCACATTAAAAGGAGGTAAAAAAATAAAAATGAAGAAACCAAAAAAAATTTGGACAAGAGCAAGACCGGGAAGACCTAAGAAGGTTTTGAAGGTAGGTTATATTAAGAAATTTATAAAGAAGAAATAAAAATGACACAAATAGGTAAATATTGGTTTAAACAACCAACAAAATCACAAAGCCCAATTTATTGGTATAATAAAAAAACTAAAGTTTATCTTTACTTATTTAGAGAAAATCATAAAGAGGATAAGTTTAATAAAAATAAAGTAAAATGGAAAGTTTTGTTAGGAGGAGAAAATCTTGGTGAATTTGATAAAAAAGAACAAGCATTAGAGTTTATGGAAGAATATATGTTGGAGCATCAAGAATAAATTTAATAAAAATGGAAGAAGAATGGGAAAAAATTGTAGTGAAAGGAATTACATTCAAATTTAAAAATAATCCAAAATATATTGATGAAACAGAGGAACTTAAAGATACATTTAAGATTATCGCTGTTAATTTAGAAAGGTATTTAGAAAATGAAGAATATATTGATAGAAGAAAGAAACAGATGGAGCGATCAAATAATATAGTTTTTGTTTGGTTAATTCATCCGATAATTCCTAATGAATTAGAAAATCAATCAATTGGGAATATAGCATTTTATGAAGGCAACCAACTTATTATTCAAATTCATCCAGTTTTAAATTTCGAAAAAAGAATGCAAAGAACAATGTTTATTGTAACACTTGTTCATGAAATATTTCATTTGTTTTTTGAAGATGAAACACTTGTAAGAGAAAAGTCAAAGGAATTTATTAAATCAACTAATTACTTTGATAATCTATTAATAGTAAAAAATAAAATTTGAATTAAAAATGAAAAAACATTTTTTGTTTATATGTAGAGCGAGTATTGATAGAAGTCCTTGTGCAGAGGCTTTATTTGAGGATTCTGAAGAGGTTGAGGCGAGGTCTGCGGGATTTTTCCCAATGGATTCTTCTAAAGAAATAACAAGAGAGAAAATAAGATGGGCAAGCGTGATTTTTGTAATGGATGAAAGGAATGAGTTTCATAAAACTCAGCTTCTTCAAAAGTTTCCAGAGGCAGAGGAAAAAGAGATTGTTGTTTTAAATATTTCAAATGATTTTTGTAGGAATGATAAAGAACTGGAAAGATTGTTAAGAATTAGGTTGGAGGAATTTTTGTGAAGAGATAAAATTCTTAGAGAAATTTATAATTCTTTAATCTTCTTTAATAGTGCTAATCCTTTTTCAGTAATTTTCACTTTATTATCTTTTATTGTAACCGCATCAAACAATTCCAAGTCCTTGCAATGTTCTCGGATGGTTTGCCAGTTAGTGTTAACTTTTCTTTCTAAATCTCCGTAGATGTGTTCTTTATTATCACTTACAACAACCAGTATGGCTTTTCTTACTTCTTTGAATGTTCTTTTCATTCCACAATATTATAGAAAAATATATATAGTAATATTCCACAATATTGTTGTTTAAGGTTTAGCACTTAGCACTTAGCACGTTTACAAGATGATAATCAAAAAACAATCAATAATTATTATTTTTGCAGGAATCTTTGTTCTAATTCTTTTTCCAGGAATTATGGCTTTAGGATATACAGAAAATTTTGATTCTTCGAGTTCCTTAAATAGTTGGACTATAAGTGATAGTTTTGATTTTTATCAAACAACTTTTGAAGGTGATGGTGTTTTAAGATTTGATACCCGCTCAGAAGCCTTTCTCCCCCTTGTTTATAGTGGAGAACCTTTTAAATTAGAGTGGGATTCACGTCTTGAATTAATACCTGATGAAATTAACAGGTTTAGATTTGGATTATATCATAACGAATTGCCTTTTGAAAGTTGTGTATATTTAAGGGGGAATTACGAATCAGATTTGACAGATGATAATTATTGGAATGATTATAGCATCTCTTTTACAAGATTGGGTGCTGGTGGCGGAGGTTCGGGATGGATGACAGAGAACTTTTTTGATAAGTGGTTTCATAATATTTTGTATTTTAATTTTCCTTCTGGCGATGATGTTTTAACTCAATATGAAATTTATGAAGGTAAGGGAAATACAGCAAATCTCTACAAAGTAATAACTCAATCTAGTTCTGCACCCTTTGATGCTTCAAAATTAAGTAAACTAGGATTTAGTGTTAATCCGCCAACCGCACTCTTTGGAATGAATAATAACGCTAGAGGCTATATTGATAATCTTGAATTTGAAGTAATTATCCCAGATGAAGACAACGATGGCATCCCAAATGATGAAGATAAATGTCCAAACACACAAGAAGAGCAAATAGTTTATGGTTGTAGCTGTGAGCAAATTTTAGATTTAAAACCTGGGAAAGATAAATCTTTAAGATGTAGTTCTGGAATAATAAAAGTATTTACTGAAGGTATTGGTTGGGCTAAATTATAATTAAAAAATAAAATATACCCTTATACAAATTTTTAATTTACGTCAATTAATTTAGCTTCCCATTTGTAAGGTTTTATTTGTTTTCCAACAACCAATCTTTTTAGTTTATCCGTCGGAATTCTTTCTATTTTATCGGTTGGGATTTTTTCTAATTTCTGTTTTTCTTTCTTTTTTTTCTCCATTTTAGCCTCCATTTAATTTAATTAAATCCTTACCTTATCTAAAAATAAATGTATTCTAGTTCTTAAATATTTACAAATCACAAAAAGATTGTTAAAAATAGATAAACTTAAAATTAGGGAATTTCTTTAAATTAGTATGCTAACAAAATCTAATTATTTATTGGGGTTGCAGTGTCCGAAATTGTTGTGGATTACTAAGAATGAGAAAGAAAAGATTCCTGAACCTGATTTTGTTGCAAAGCATAATTTTGAATCAGGAGATATAATTGGAGTTTTGGCTACAAAAGTTTTTGAAGGAGGAACGGATTTATCTGGGTTTGGGTTTGGAGAAAATCTCGAGGGAACTAAAGAAGCTTTAATGTTAAGGAAGCCAATCTTTGAAGCAGGAATTCTAAAAGACGATTTATTTTCGAGAGGAGATATTCTTTTTCCAGTTGGAATTAATGAATGGAATATAATTGAAGTTAAAAGTGCTACGCAAGTAAAGGAGATAAATATTCATGATGTTTCATTTCAAAAATATGTTTATGAAAAAGCAGGTTTGAAAATTAGGAAATGTTTTTTGATGCATGTTAATAATCAGTATGTTCGGAATGGAGAGATTGAGCCGAAGGAGTTTTTTGTTCAGGCAGATATAACTGAGAAAGTTTTGGAGTTTTCCGAAGGGATTGGGAGAAGAATTGAAAATATGTTAAAGATTATTAAATCTGGAAAAGAACCAAAATGTTCTATAGGAATTTATTGTGCTGATCCTTATAATTGCCCTCTAAAAGAAAGTTGTTGGAAAGATGTTCCAGAGGGGAGCGTGTTTGAATTTTATAGAATGTTTAAGAGCAAATGTTTTGAATTGCATGATGGAGGGATTGTTTGTTTGAATGAAGTTCCTGAAGATATTAAATTAAATGATAAGCAGAAGATTCAAAGGGGATTGGCTTTTGATGGAGGGAAGCATATAGATAAATTGGGAATTAAGAATTTTTTGAATAAGTTAGAGTACCCAATTTATTATTTGGATTTTGAAACAATTAATCCAGCTGTCCCGAAGTTTGATGGAATGAAACCTTATCAGCGGATTCCTTTTCAGTTTAGTTTGCATGTTCAAGAGAAAGAAGGAGGAGAATTGAAACATGTTTCTTTTTTGGCAGAAGGAATGAGTGATCCAAGACCAAAGTTTATGCAGGCGTTGAAAGATAATTTAGGAGAGAAAGGAAGTGTTTTGGTTTACAATCAGAGTTTTGAGAAAGGAGTTATGAATGAGAGTTCAGATGCTTTGCATGAGTTTAAGGAATGGTATTTGGAGAATATTTTGCCGAGGATAAAAGATTTGTGGGATGTTTTCAAGGACTTTTCTTATTATGATCCTAAGCAGAAAGGTTCGACTTCAATTAAGTATGTTCTTCCTGTTTTGAGTGATTTAAAATACGAGGATTTAGATATTGGTAATGGAATGTTGGCGAGTTTGGAATATGAGAGAGTTACTTATGGAGAAGTTGAAGAGGAAGACAGGGCGAAGGTTATGGCTGCGTTGGAGAAGTATTGTGAGTTGGATACTTTGGCAGAGGTTGAGATTGTGAAGGAGTTGTGGGAAGAATTAAAAAGTATCGGAGATAGAGAATAATATGGCACAAGAAGTTAAAATAATTCACACAGGAGACTTACATTTAGGCATGACCTTTAAATCTCTGGGAGATAAATCAAAACTTCACAGGAGAGATTGTCAAGAAGTCTTCTCAGATGTTGTTAATTTGTGCATAAAAGAAAAAGTTGATTCTTTATTAATTGCAGGGGATTTGTTTGATAATCCAAACCCTTCAAAATCTATCGTCACTTTTGTAATTGATGAATTGAAAAGGTTAAAGGAGAAAAATATCTCCACATTTATTATTTCTGGAAATCATGATCCTTATCAAAAAGAAAGCGTATGGGTTGGATACAAATTCCCTTCAAATGTTTTTATTTTTGACAGCAATAGTTTAGAACCTAAAACTATTGGGAATCTTACTGTTTATGGAATTGCTTATACAAACAATACGAAAGAACCCTTGAATAATTTCAAGGCAGAAAAAAGCGATAATTTTAATGTGGGATTGGTTCATGGTTCTACTGTGAATCTAAAAATAGAAGAAGACCCCGAATATACTTACAGACCAATTAAAAAATTGCAAGTAGATAATTCAAATTTAGATTATGTTGCACTTGGGCATTTTCATGACCTTCTTGAAATAAAAGGAAAAGTTAAATGTTTTTATTCAGGTTCTCCAGAAGGATTAAGTTTCAAAAACAATGCAGATTCTTCGGTTCTTCTTGTTAAATATTCTGAAGGAAAAGTTGATGTTAAGCCAATCAAAACAGCAATAAGAGAATTTCATACCATTGAGGTTGATTGTACAAAGTTAGATAACGATTTGGAATTGAAAAAAATCTTAGAAAAAAATAAAGGAGATAATAAAATATTAAGATTGGTTTTAAAGGGGAGCCCTTCTCTTGATTTCCAGTTAGATATTGATTTTTTAATGAAAGAGTTTGAACCAAAATATTTCTTCTTGAAAATAGTTGATGCAGTTCATATTCCAGATAATCTCAAAGAAGATGAGACTATTAGAGGTCAATTTATTAAATTGATTAGAGAGGACATCAAAAAAGAAAAAGATTCTCAGAAAAAGAAAAGGCTTGAAAACGCTTTGAGAATTGGAATAGGCTATTTGGATAAAAAATTATAAGATGACAAAAATAATAAAACTGGAAATTGAAGGGTTCGGGAAATTTAAAAAAAATAAGATTGTAGAATTTAAAGAAGGAATTAATTTTATTACTGGATTAAATGAATCTGGAAAGAGCACAATTTTAGAGGGAATTTTAGCATCATTATTCAAATATACTTCTCCTCGAATTAGCCCCTTCATTTGTTGGACAAATCCAGATATATGCAAGGCGTCATTAACTTATAAAACCGATAAGGGAGAAATATTTAGAGTTATTTCAGATTATAAAAATTCAAGAAGAAGATTAGAAAAAATAGATAATGGAAAATCTAAAGAAATTTCTTCAATTGGAAGCACAGTTGATAATTACATTAAGGAGCATTTTGGATTTGATGAACAGAAAGTTTTTGAAAATACAACATTCATCAGGCAATCACAAATGGCTATTCTTGGAGATAGAATTACTAAAAATAAATTAAAAGATATGATTGAAGAAGTTCTTGTTGGGACTGGTGGAGCTTCTGCAACAAAATCTATCCAAAAAATAAAAAAGATTGAAAAAGAGAGTAGAAAAGAAGCGGGGTCTATGGCAGAGGATTTGTATGAACTAAAAGAAGAATTACAAGATGCAGAAGAAAGCAAAGGCAGGGTTGTAGAAGATTCAGAAGAACATGAAAAAGTTAAGAAAGAGTTACTTCAAAAATCAGAGAAATTAACCAAACTAAAAGAAAATAAAAAATTATTTGATAAAAAAGAAGTTTTACTGAAAGATGAAAAAGGTATTGATAAGGATATAAGCCAAGTTGATGATATGATTGAAACTTTTGAAGAAGAGGACGATGAGCTTGTTGTGGAAAAGAGCAAAGTTATGCCGATAGTTCTTATTGTTGTCGGAGTATTATTATCACTTACTATAATCGGTGCGATTGTTGGTGTTCCCCTTATAATTTATGGAAACAAATTGAGAAAAGAGAAAGACTTTCCCAAGAAATCTAAAGTAGTTTCTGAAAAGTTGCCTAAATATCAAAAGCAAAAAAAGGATTTAATAAATAAAAAAGCTATAATCGAATCAAAACTTGAAGAATACAAACTTGTTAAGTTTACAATAAATGATTTTAGAGATTTAGATGGTCTTGAAAGAGATGTTGATAAATTGAAAGAAAAAAATATTGAGTTGAAAACGAGTATAAACAAAACAAAAGAACTCGTCAAAAGCCCCGAGGAGATTCAAGAAGAAGTAGATAGTATTGAAGAAAAGATTCACGACCTTAAAGAAAAGGCAGAAGATTATGAATTATCATCGAGGTTTTTGGAGATGGCAGAAACTTCTGTGCAACATAAATTTACTCCTTCAATAGAATCAAACTCTAAAGGATTACTTAATGAAATTACTGATGGAAAATATTCTGATTTAAAGATAAATGAAGAAAATTTAGATATACAAATTAAAGCCCCGGAAATTAAGGATTATGTTAATGTAGAACTTTTAAGTCAGGGAGCAAAAGATCAAGTTTATTTTACAGTTAGGACTGTTATGTCTGATTTGTTAAGCGGAAATGTCAATATTCCTTTAATCTTCGATGATCCTTTCCATAATTTTGATGATATTCGATTAAAGAAAACTATGACCGCAATAAAAAAATTATCTAAGGATAAACAAATTATTTTAATTTCTCATAAGCCTTACCATAGGAAATTCAAGGATTTTGCAGATAATGTTGTTGAGGTTAAATAAATGGGATTTTTCAAGAAACTATCGAGTTCTAACAAAGAGAAGATATTTGTAGAAATTGGAAAGATTGATTCTTGCCCTTATTGTAATACAAAATTGGAAGTAATTCCTAAGGCTAAGAAAAAATGCTCTCATTGTGAAAAATATATTTTTTCCAGAACAAGACCATTGGATAGAAAGAAGGTTCTTATTCGTGAAAATCAGAAAGAAGATCTTGAAAAAGAATGGGGAAAATACCATGCTCAAAATGAAGAGAAGAATTTAGAGGAAAATCCGCAATATATGAAAGCTAAAAAAGAGTTAAAAAAACAATTTGGAAAGGAGCCCTCTGTGAATGATGTTAAGTGGAGAAAAATTGCCAAAGAAGAAATGAAAAATGTTAAGGAAAGAAGCTGGGGACTTTATAGAAATAATCAACTTGATAAGGCAAATGTTTTATCGAAGGAAGGAAAGCATCTCCAGGCATTAGAATTTTTGTTATTTGTCTGCTATTTAGATATAAATGGATCCAATAATGTTTGTTTGGAACTTGAAGGTGATAAAAATTTTAAGCCTTCAATGTCTTTTCTGGCACCCGGGATTATTCATATGGTCAATAAAGAATCTGATCAGGTTTCTTATGATAGGAAAGAAATTAAAGAATTATTTTTTAAAGTTGCTGAAAAATATATACCAACAAAGGCACCTATTTCTCCTGAGAAAGCGTGGAAGAAATTAAAAATAAAGTTAGATTTAAATGACGAGCTTAAAGAAATAGATTATGAAGATTATTCTTCGGTAATGAATAAGATTTTTGAATTTATAAAATCCAAAGATTATAATGAAGCAACTAATTTAATTTATGGTTTAAAAAATTATTATCAACCTAAGAAAAAAGAAATAAAAGTTCCAAGAGATTTTATTGATTTTGCTAAGAAATTGCATGTCCTACAAAAAACCCAAGTTGGAAATGCTTCTGATTCTTTGATTATGAGTTTGATCAAGAAGGACAAATTCCAGTTTAGTGAGCTTGCCAAATATTATATTGATTTTTTAGAGAAGAATTTTGACAAATCCGTAGAGTCTCATGATTTAGGAGCACTAGCAAAGATAGATATTTCTTTTGTTGAGAAATTTATTCCTTTGTTGAAAGAGAAGCTACGCACGTCTTCTTATTGGAATACTCGAAGATTCATAGCATTTAATCTTGGTGCAATTGGGAGTAAATATCCTAATAAAGTTGAGGATATTATTGAAGAGTTGGTTTCTTATATTGAATCTCCGCAGAAAGTTGCTAAGCAGACTAAATTGGATACAACCTCTTATTTGGGTGTTGATGCATTTCAATGGCTAAAAGATGCTTACATAGATACATTGGGAATGATTGCTAAAGGGGATAAAACTTTGATTGAACCATATAGAAAACTTTTTGAGAAAATTGCGAGGAAAGACAAAAGTGAATATTCAAGAAAAAAAGCTCAGAAAGTTTTGGATATTCTAAAAAGATAAATAAAGAAGAACAAATTTTTGATTTGATTAACTAAAAATTTTAAAGAAACAAATTTAATCAATCCTTTAGGGCTTGTTAGAAAAACAGAAAAGGTGAGACTTGACGAACCGAGAGTGAAACGGCTGTTTTTCTAATTGATTAATTTTGTTTTAAAATTTGGTATGCTTTTAAAATTGATTTAAATCACGAAAAAATATCAGATTTATTTTCTTGTTTAATTCAATTTTCGCCATTGTTATCCAATTTAAGAAATTTTTAGAATAGATAAACTTAAAAAATATTTTAGAGGAAAAAATGAGAGAATAAAATTTTTGGAGAGATTTATTAACATTTAGCCTTCTTCTGCAATAAAGATAATTAAAAAAATCTTATTCCTTGGAAATAAGAGTAAAATGTGGATAAGATAGAATTTTTAGATATTATATGAATAAATAAACTATCACAATAGTTATAAAGTTCTTTTCCTCAAAAAATTTATGAATGATTCATTAAGGAAAGAAGCTCTTAAAAAAATTATTGAAGCAAGAAATCCAATTGAAACAGGGATACCTTTACCATTTAAAGGGGGAACTAATCGTTTTGATTCTTATAAAATCCCTCTTAATTGTTTAGTTTATAATAAAAAAAATGGAAGAATCTCAAGTAGGGTTAAATCTTATGAGAAACAATACGAAGAAATTAATTCAGAATCCTTTGAAGGTAAAAAGCTTATAGAGAAATTTTTATGGCAAGCTCATATGAGTGATAACAAAAATACTGAGAATTCTATAGTAAAAAATGGTCAACTGGTTAGAGGAGTCGTTACAAGTAAAGGGATTATAGTGGATGGGAATCGTAGAGCAAGTATTTTGAATAAAATTTATTCCGAAAGGGAAAAATGGGAAAAGCAAGGGAAAAAAGATGTTGATTTTGCAGAATATTTTATAGCAATTATTCTTCCTCCAGATGTTACAAAAGAAGAAGTAGAAAAAATAGAGACTTCTCTTCAAATGGGGGATGAAGATAAGGTAGATTATAACCCTATTGAAAAATATCTTAAAGTAAAAGATTTGGAATCAAGCGGTCTTAGCCCATTTGATATAGCTAAACTTATGGGAAGAGATCATCGTAAAATCAATGAGTATCAAAATATAATGACTCTTATGGAAGATTATCTTAGTTATTTTAACTATGATGGAATCTACACTCAGTTGGATAGGAGAGAAGATCTTTTTATCGGGCTATATAATGCCTTAAAGAGCTATCGGCAAAAAACTTCTAAAGTTAAGTGGAATTATGGAGATTTAGATATTCATGAATTAAAATGTATTGCTTTTGACTATATTCGTAATTTGTACGAAGGAAAATCATTTAGAAATATAATCCATCCTGGAAAAGATAGTATTTTTTGTAGGGATAAACGTATTTGGGAATCTTTTAAAGAGAGTCATTTTAATAAAATTGAATCTATAAAAGAATCTCTTGTAAACGAATGTTTAGATGAAAATGTTGGAGAAGATGCAATTCAAGTTTTAAGAGCAAGGGATGAGGATTGGGGGAATCAAGTTAAAATAGATTTTGTTGAAAATGTCTCAGAAGGAGTTTCAAAGATTCAAGATTTAAATAATGCTAACGAACCTGAGAAATTAATTGGTAAAGCCAAAAGTAGTATAGAAGCTATGAATGTAGAAGGTGTAGAACCATTCAAGAAAAAATTTATTCGCACACAACTTGATAATCTGGTTAAGTTAATAAATGATAAAATTAAAAATCTTTAATTTTTTTCTAAAATGGATTTAGACTATAATTTAGAGAAAGCTTGTTTTTCTCTTCAGGGTAATCTAAATGATATTTTGAACAATAAAGTGATTAAATCTTATTTTTTAAGTGAGTTGAAAGCTAATTTTTTAGAAAAGGAAATATTAATCCCCTTACAAGAAAAAACAAAAGAAAATTTACTCAAAATTTTGGATAATCTTTTTAAGAGATTTAGTTTACCTTTAAAGTACTCCAACTCAATAAATGAAATATTTTCTGATTATCAATTAGAAAAAGAAAAATTTAAAATCTTTTCAAAAAAGGCGAAAGACATAAGAAACAATCATTGTGATCTTTTAGATTTTAATACATTTAAAAAAGTAGTTGAGTCAACAATTACTCAACGTATGCTTTACCCTCTTCAACTTCTTTCTGCATATCATTTAGCTTTTTCACAAAATTGTTGTAATTTTTCTGTTCCAGGATCTGGAAAAACAAGTATTGTCTATGGAGCCTATTCTTACTTAAAATCTCTTGAAGAAAAGGATATAAAAAAAGTGAATCGTTTGTTAGTGATTGGACCTTTAAGCTCTTTTTATCCTTGGGAAAATGAATATCGAAATTGTTTTGGAAAAAATCCTTCTGTGAAAAGAATTCATTCAGGAATTTCAATCTCAGAAAAGAAAAATTATTTTTATTCCAATAGCCCAAAAGAAATCACATTTATTTCTTATCAAGGGGTTCCAAGTTTAAAAGAAGAAATAAAATATTTCCTAAAAAAAAATAAGGTAATGGTAATCTTGGATGAAGCACATAAGATAAAAAATATTGAAGGGGGGATTATCGCTAATTCTGTATTAGAGTTATCTAATTTATGTAAATCCAGGGTAGTTCTTACTGGAACTCCGCTTCCACAAGGATATCAAGATTTATTGAACTTATACAAATTTATTTGGCCAGATAAAGAGATTATTGATTTTAATGAATACCAATTAAAAGAAATTACTGAAAAACCAGATAATTTAAGAATAGGACAATTAATTGATTCAATCTCCCCATTTTTTCTTAGAATTAAAAAGAGTGATTTGAACCTTCCCCCAATAAACAAAAATGAAATTATTTATATTAACATGGGCTCAATCCAAAAAAAAATTTATCGTTTTATAGAGAATAAATTTTTCAATAAATTTCTAAAAGGAAAAGATGATTTATTTAAGATAAAATTAGAAAAAGCTAAATTAATTAGATTAATGCAAACAGCTACAAATCCCTCTTTGTTGAAAAAACCTCTTGATGAATATTATTTAGAGGGAGCATTGGATTTCAAAATTTCAGAAAATCCAGAAATACAGCTTTTAATTAAAAATTATGAAAAAAGTGAAGTTTTGGAAAAATTTAAAAAAATTGAAGAGCTTGTCAGAAAAAAAATAGAAAAAGGAGAAAAAGTTGTTATTTGGACTGTTTTTATTCAAAACATTTTTGATCTTCATACTTATTTAAAATCAAAGGGAATCAAATCGAAATTCATCTATGGTAAAACTCCTTTGGAAAAAGATTTTGAAATTAGTGAAATTGAAACAAGAGAGAAAATTATCCAAGAATTTCATAAAAAAGATTCATTCGAAGTTTTGATTGCAAATCCTTTTGCAGTTTCAGAATCAATCTCATTGCATAAAGCATGTAATAACGCAATTTATCTTGAAAGAACATTCAATGCAGCACATTTTATCCAATCAAAAGATAGAATTTATCGTTATGGGATGGAACAAAGCCCAAATTATTATTATCTTTTATCAAAAAATTCTATTGATGAGGTGATAGAGAAGAGATTAATTGAAAAAGAACGAAGAATGAATCGGATAATAGAATTTGAAGAAATCCCCCTCTTTTTTAATGCAACCGACTCTTCTTTTGCAGATAAGGATATTGTGGAGGCTATAAATGAATATGTTAAAAGAAATAAACAAATGTGAAAACTTTGGATCCCCAGATTTAATCTTTGATTTTCTTAATCTCTGCAAAGAATCCAAAAACAAATTAAAAGAAATTATTAATTTTTATCAAAAAAGTTTTTTTTACGAAGACTTTTTAATTTTAGATACTATTTCTCTTCTAAATCTTTTAGAATTATTGTATGTGAAAGAGGATTCTATTTTTATTACTCCTCAAGGAAAGGAAATTATAAAAAAAGGCAGACTTTTTTTTATTAAAAGCTTTAGAGAAATCCTTTGTTCAATATCTTTTGAAAAAATTTTCTTTAAGGAATTTTTGAATTTACAGGATATTAATTATAATGAGGTATTAGAAGAATATGTAATCAAAAATAATAAAATTCCTTTCAAGTATTCTGCAATAAGAAATATTTTAATAAAATTTCAGATACTTCTTTTGAATAAAGAATCTAATCTTTTGATTATAAACGAATTTTTTATAGATAAAATAAAAGAAAATTTTAAGAAAAAAACTAATAAATTGAATTTGGAAGAATTAAAATTAATTTTGGAATTGAAGGCAGCTCAAGGATTTCAAGCTGAAAAATTTGTGTTGGGATATGAAAAAAATAGATTAAAAGAACATAGACTTATAAATAAAATCAAAATTATTTCTGATTTCGATGTGTCTGCAGGTTATGATGTAATTTCTTATTTAAACTGTGAAAGTAATGCAAGGATTTTTATTGAAGTGAAATCTTATAAAAATGAATGTGCATTTTTTTGGTCTGAGAATGAAGTTTCTATTTCGAAAGAGAAAGGAGATTTGTATTTTCTTTATGTAATAAATATAAATGAATTAGATAAAAAAAATTATTCCCCACTAATTATCAAAAACCCTTATAAGAATTTATTTCTTAAAAATGATGGTTGGTTTAAAAAATCAACTTCTTGGTATTTTAAAAAGAAGGATTCATAAATTTTCTGGGATCAATAATTTTATAAACATAGAAAAACTATTTCTTTTATGGTGAAAAAAAAGGGGTTGACAGTGGCAGATTTTTTTTGTGGAGCTGGAGGATTTTCAGAAGGATTTCTTCAAAAAGGATTTAATGTAAATTTTGCAATTGATAATTGGGCTCCTGCAAAAGAGACATATGATTTAAATCATCCTGATTGTAAATGCACTTTGATGGATATCCATAAATTAAATACTCCTGAATGTATTGATAGAATAGTCCCAGATACAGAGGTCATAATCGGAAGTCCTTCTTGTGTTTCATTCTCAAATTCAAATAATTCAGGAAAAGCAGACAAATCTCCAGGTATTAAATTAATTAAAACTTTTCTTGGGATTGTTGCATGGAAATTAAAAAAAGGAAAATTAAAATATTGGATTATGGAAAATGTTCCCAATTCAAAAAAATATGTAAAAGATGAGTATACTTGGGAAGAATTGGGTTTGCCAGGAGGAAATAAGATAGCCTTAAAAATTCCTGTCAAAGAATTGTTAAACGCCGCAAATTATGGGGCTCCTCAAGTAAGAAAGAGATTTATTTGTGGGAATTATCCCATTCCAAAAAAAACTCATCCGAAAGAAGATTGGATTTCTATTAAAAAAGTTTTGAATGTTTTGTCTAATCCCCTTGAAGCAAAAAAAGTGAAAGAAATTGCAGATCCCATTTATGGATTTAAAATTTTAAGGGATGATTTAAGTGATCATTTTTATGATTCTCGTGTTGAAAAATTTGAATGGGAATCTGCTAAAAGATTGAAGGAGGATCATGGTTTTATGGGAAAGATGTCTTTCCCAGAAGATATAACTAAACCAAGCCGGACAGTAATGGCTACTATGTCTGCATCTACAAGAGAATCAATTATTCTTAATGCAGATAAAGAGGGGAGGAGAATTGGATATCGAATCCCCACAATAAGGGAAATTGCTTCCTTTATGTCTTTTCCAATAACATATCAATTTGCTGGCAAGGGAAGGTCTACAAAATATAAACTTGTTGGGAATGCTGTTTGTTGTAAATTATCCTCTGCTTTAGCAGAAGAAATTGCAAAAAAAGAAGGAATTAAAACAACTAAATTTAAACCTAAAAGAATTATTTTCCCAAAAATTAATCTAAATGGTTCTAAAAAAATTATAAAAAAGATTAAACCAAAAAGAGATGTTGCAAAATTTGCGATACATATTCCAAATATGAAAATCAAAGGGTTTAGAGTTGAATTAACAAACAAAAATTCTAAATTTCCTAATAAGGTTCTTTGGGAATCCTTTCTCCACTACGGAACAGGTAAAAATGCACTTAAATCTAAAATTTCTCAGATGCAATTAGAAAAATATTTAGCTACCAAAATAGATAATTTAAATCAAATTAAAAAAGATATGAAAAAAACATTCAAAAAATTTGATAAAATGAAACATAAAAAATTACAAGAAAATTTTGTGGTAAATGATGTTTCAAATATTTTGACCCCAACAAATGCCTTAATCCTTATGGATAATTTGATAAAAAGAAATATAAAAAAAAGCGAGACATCCTCAATTAAAATCTCTAACGGGACATTTAGGGGAAAAGAGATTCCTTTAAAGATTTTGCTTGGATTATATTTTTGTAATAATTTTGTAGAATATTTAATTTGATTTATTATTTAATTCAGCACCCGTCTAGTAGTAAGCTAATTTTAAAAAGAGAATTTTCTTTAATATTTTAAAAAAAATAAGGCGTTCTTACTTCTACCAGCCTTATGGTGTGGACTTATTCTTCCAATCCAAAACTTATTTAAAGGATAATCTCTTATCATTATTACTTGACTTCGGTTAAGGTTATTTAACTTCGGTTGAATAAGGAAAGATGTGGATTTCGGTTTATGTCTTTCCATTATATTCTTTTATAATTCTAAAAACATTAGATTAATACTACGCCCCACACCTCCCGGCGTGGGCGTCTTAGTCTTTTGTTATTTTCAAGAGTTTTTTTTGTTCAAGAAAAGTCCAAGATTGTTTTAAAAACGACTTGGTTACAAAAAGAATGAAAATAGATCCTTACAAACATAAAGA
>Ga0222658_1000438_pt1 | contig 22522 bp, 28 predicted proteins | sample AntAcemetagen476_FD_179830 | JGI IMG/M metagenome (GOLD analysis project Ga0222658, IMG submission 179830) | Saline water microbial communities from Ace Lake, Antarctica - #476 | ecosystem: Environmental > Aquatic > Non-marine Saline and Alkaline > Saline | place: Antarctica: Ace Lake... | reverse complement strand
CCTGAGCAAAGCCGAAGAGATTATGGTGAGCTTGCCGAACCATTGACTTTTATGCTGTTTTAAGTTACAATGTGCATATATAAGAACCTCACCTCCGGCGAGAACCTTGATGAAAGATTAAGAACCTCACCTCCGGCGAGAACCTTGATGAGAGGTTAAGAACCTCGCCTCCGGCGAGAACCTTGGCCAAATATATGAAATTAACAAAAGAACAAGCTATCATATCTATTTCCTTCTTTGTAATTCTCTTGGGCCTGTCCCTGGCCTTTTTTAGCGTCAGCAAAAGCCCCAAACAACGAGTAGAAGAAAGAAAGATCATTCGCTTGGAAGAACAAGAAAAGAAAAAGGAAGAAAAAATTGATGTCAGCCTGTTTTCTTTGATTAAACGCCTTACTGGCTTTGAAAAAGAGATGAGTTATCTTATTCTATTCCAAAATAACTTAGAAATTCGTCCAACTGGCGGTTTTGTTTCAAGCTTTGCGACAACCAAAGTAGAAAATGCCAAGCCAAAAGATTTTAATTTTTATGATACCGCTGTTTTCGATATACAATTATCTACTCCCACACAAATTGAGCCACCCATGCCTATTAAAAAATACCTATGGGTAAAGAATTGGCAATTCAGAGATGGCAACTGGTCTGCTGACTTTCCAACTTCGGCTAGAAAAATGATTGAGTTCTATCAATTACAAGGTGGTCAAGAAGAGTTTGACGGAGTTATTGCCTTAACTACTGAAGTCTTGAAGTCACTTCTCGCTATATACGGACCAATAGAGATGGCCGACTATGGCCTTGTTATTGACGAAGATAATTTTCTGCTCACCATCGAACAGCAAGTTGAGATTGATTTTAAAGATCAAGGAATCACAAGAACTGATAGGAAAAACATCCTCAAGGACTTAGCTCAGGTTCTGATGAATAAAGTTTTGTCCTCAAATCCGCTCAAATCATTTAAGCTGATCTCCTTGGCGCAAAACCATTTAAATAAAAAAGATATTCTGCTCTATTTTAATGATGAAATCATTCAAAATGATATTAAAAAACTTGGTTGGAGTGGGGGAGTCGCACAAACGGAAAGTGACTACATCTTTATAGTTGATTCAAACGTAAATGCTTTTAAGGCTGATTATTTCATTAATAGATCTTTTAAATATGAAGTTGACCTATCCCAGTCCCCTGCTAAGGCAAGACTTACTATCTCTTACGATCATACCGCTGAGGAAAAATCATGGCTTGTTCGTGATTACACTAACTGGTTAAGAGTTTATGTCCCCGAAGGGTCTTGGTTTACAAATACCAACGGCCTTGAAACAGAACCAGAATACAGTAAAGAGCATGGCAAAACCTTTTTAGCGGGCTTAGCAAGGACCCCTATCAATTCCTTAAAAGATGTTGTTCTTGAGTATGATTTACCCAATAATTTCGAAGCAGATGATTACAAGCTCTATATTCAAAAACAACCTGGTATTGGCCCACTTCCTGTTGAAATAGTAATTACTCGTCCAGATGGGACAAAAGAAGTGGTTAAAGAAACGATAGAAACCGATAAGACTATTTAAGAACCCCCGGCGAAACCAGGGAACCTTGGGTTTCATACGAAACAATTTAATATATACGAAAAAAGAGATCCATTAGGATCTCTTTTTTCAATATTAATTTCTAGCCTTTTGTCAAAGTTTTTAAGTGTAACGAAAAATTCTTCTTACTGCCTTGTGTATCTCAATGTATTCCCTCTTGGCAAATATGTTATCTCAAGTTCTGTTTCCGAGATACTTATAATCTCATATTCCATAATATCATCACCTGCTCCGACCATAAGGGTGCTAGCGTCAACAATAACGTAATCATTCTCCATTAGCTCTTCGCCATCATAAATATCTTTCTTTCTATCATTCTTAAACTCAACAACTGATTTTTCATCATCAACCGAAACCCAGGTCCCCTGAATAAGAGCACTGTAGTCTTTTACATCAAAAAGTTTAATGGTGCTAACAATCTCATCAAAATTATCAAACCATTTCTGCGCTTCTGCCCTGCCCTCTCCGGTTTCAAGTTGAGCAAATATGTCTTCTTGTTTATCGAAAATCCAAATTAATTCATCGCCACAATTTTCATTGTTCAATTCAAAATAGTCAGAATTTTCTTTTCTAAGAACGTCTTTGTCTCCCCTTAAAACAACATCTATCTGTTGCCCATTTTTTACAAACCTTAGATTTCTTTCAAAAACAACATCACAAACCTCAAACCTTCCAAAGGTCATCCATATATCTGCCTGAAGACCATCAATCTCAATCGCCTCTTCAGATCCAATAACTGGAAAATCCGAGCTAGGCCCGTTAGGGTCCTGGATTGATCCCACCCCAATTGCCAGACCAGGCATTAATCCTTCTCTAGTTACTTGGACGTCTCCAGGATATTTCAAAGAAAACCCAGCATCTGGATCTTCGTGAATCATCCATAGATCTTTTTCGTCTTCAATTGCCTTCGCTCTGCCACTATCATTAAACTCTTGTTCTTCTTTGCTCAAACTTTCTTGGTTGTTTTCTGAAGATTTTCTGTTATCAATTTGCCAAACAATTACAGCGGCGACCATCAACACTCCTAATAAAATAATAAATTTTTTCATCTAAATTATTTGATTACTTTTTAATTCCCCCGTTACTATTTCTTTTTGAGTATTCTCAAAGTGGAAAAAGTTGTGTCCCGAGCAAAGTCGAGAGGGTTTTATTAAGTTATCAAATATTAGCATTCTATACAAGTCCTAGATACTAAATACTAAATACTGTATACTTATAATATGGATACTATCATTCTAACCCTCGTTATTGTTGGTTCTTTCGCTCTTTTTGCGTGGCTGATTATATTTTTCATAAAACGATCTTTAAAATCAAAAACTGGAGATCTTTCAAATCTTTCAGATAAAATGCTTGGACAACTGAACGAAGTAACCAATCAAGTCAACTTACGCCTTAGAGAAAACGTAGAAGTGATGCAACGCCAAAGCCAAGATTTAAATATTAGGCTTGACAGTACCCAAAAAGTTGTTAGAGAGGTTACAAACAAGCTCACAGGGCTTGAGGAATCGTCTAAACGCATCTTTGAGGTTGGGAAGGATATTTCCTCGCTTCAAGACATTTTAAAGGCTCCCAAGCTGCGTGGCGGTCTCGGCGAGTATGTTTTGGGCGATATCCTTGAACAAATCCTACCCAGAGACAACTTTAGACTTCAATACGGTTTTAAAAACGGAGAAAAGGTAGATGCGGTCATCAAGCTTAGGGACATGATTATTCCTATCGACTCGAAGTTTCCTCTTGAAAACTTCAAGCTTGTTCTTGCAGCTAAAGAAGAAGGCGCCAAGCTCAAAGCTAAGAAACAGTTCCTAAGAGACGTCAAAAAACACATTGATGCAATCGCTCAAAAATATATCCTGCCTGCAGAAGGAACTTCTGACTTTGCATTTATGTATGTTCCGGCAGAAAATGTTTATTATGAAATAATTTTGAACGAAAAAGGTATAGAAAATATCAACAATTACGCCTTATCAAAAAAAGTTATTCCCGTATCTCCGAATAGCTTCTATGCCTATTTACAGGCTATTCTAATAGGCCTTAAAGGGCTTCAGGTAGAAAAAGGGGCAAAGGATATACTAGCAGCACTATCACGCCTTAAAATAGATTTTGGAAAATTTGGTGGTGACTTTGATCTCTTAGGCAAACATTTAAACCATTCCCGCTCAGCCTATGAGTCTTCTCAGAAAAAATTTGATAAACTAGGCGATAGCTTGCAGTCAATCGAATCTCCTATAAAAACAAAGAGGCTTAAATAGCCGGGCAGTGTGTCAGTAAGTAACAACTAGTTATTACAAACGGAAATATAAATATCACACTCGTTTCCTGATTTTCTCATCAATTTATTACTTTCTATAATATTAAAAAAAGCCCGAGATTCTTTCTCGGGCTTTTTGCTATTTTCTAGCTAAAGTCTTCAGCTTTTGGTCGGGTCGTATCGCCATTCCTGAAAGCTTCGTGCTTTTCAGGATAATGAGGCATTTCTTCCTTTTCCTTGCGGGCTGCTATCAGCTCGACTGAAGTCATAGCAAGCACCTTATCCATTGGAAATTCATCTTTCCAATCCGAAAGACCAAAAAGCTTGAGCAGCTCATCATGATCTTCCTCTGCAAAGGGTCCTTTCTTTTCAAGGTAATAAGGTATTTCTTCCTTTGCTCTGCGAGCCGCTATCAGGGCAGCTGGAGACATGGCCAACATTTTGTCCATTGGAAATTCATCTTTCCAATTTGAAAGACCAAAGTGCTTGAGCAATCCTTCATGATCTTTTGAGTCAAAAGGCTTCTCGGACTCATACCACGTTGCGCTTTCTTTCTCGCATTTACTCCAGCCAATGCTCGCCCCCCACTCAATGGCAAAAGTAATTGTTCCGTCTTCCCCTTCTCTTACTACATACACCAGATAATTACCTACGCTTATTTCCATTTCTTCCTCCTCACTAGTTCTGTTTAGTCAAAGATAAGTTCGAAAACCATCTTCCCTTTTTTTGTCAGAGTTAACTCGTCACTCGACTCTGGTTCATGATTAACACACATTGGCTCTTCTACGTAACAAAGAAGCCCGTCATCTACCAATCCCTTAATAGCAGATGATCTTTCGAAAACAGTATTGATGTCTGCAACGCTCTGTATTTGGCCAGGAGACATACTCTCTCCTCCTCGCCTCATGCAATGACCCACAACAAGAAATACATCTCTGTCATTTTCTCTTGTTGCTAATAGAGCAAAAACCCCTGCCAACGATTGGCACGCCTCTCTGACTTCCATTTTTTCCTCCTTTAAACTACTGACATCTTATCATGTTTATTGTGGATTGTCAATATATTAACGAAAAACAGCCGTCAGGCTGTTTGTTCTATTTATTGTTAATTACTTTTTACTTGCCTACATGTACCCATCATGAACTTTCAAAATCTTAATTCGAATAATTGAGAGTCAAGATCCCGCACAATGTTTGGCAGCTTACTTATTGTTCATCTATCTGTACTCGTCATGGACTTTCAAGATCTTAATCCGAGTGTAGCGAAAATCCAGGATAGCAATCCGCCAATTCGAGCCCTTCAGCGAGAATCAATGTCCACACGAGACAAGAGTGATCATCCTTTGTTTAGCTGCTTGTATTCGTCGTGCACTTTGAGTATTTTATTTTTAATGCTTTGTGGATCAGGAACAGTCTTAAACACAAAAATCCTATCTGAACCTGCCGTTTGAATTTGGACATTCCCATAACCAAAAAGAGTCTGAACAACTCCGTGCACGTCTACTGTCACGTCTTGAATTTTATCAAGCTTAAACTCAGAAACTTCTCTTTTGAAAAGACCTTTCTGTTCAATATCAATTATTCTTTCGTTGGTAATAATCCACGCATCTAGCCAATAGTCAGCTAATTTTATAAATAACCCTATCCAAAGACCATGATAAAGCAATAAAATAAGCCAAATCATTAACGGTCTATAAGGCCACGCAAACGATCCTGGTAAAAATTTATTAACTAAAACAGCTGCCAAAAGCACCACTAACCCAATAAAGCAAATAGAAAAAACATCACCAAAAAGAATAAGCCAATGACGACGATACGAAGCTAAAACATTTTCATTTGGATTGATGCGAAGCATATTGAATTATTAGGATCCCCCCAACTCCCTCACGCCAGTTGATATAATATCTGAGATTTCATTCCAGGGAATCTGACTATAAATAATTAAATTAGTAATAAATAATATTAAAGAAATGATCGTGAACGCGCCCAGAAATGCGCGCCTTTGACTGCCCGACATCGCATATTTTTTGAAATGATAAAAAATAGAAACAGTCAAAATAAAATAGACTATTAATATTATAATCCAACTAATTATAGCAAAACTTCCTAACATATATTAGAATTTTACCAAATTTCAACTCATTTGCAAAAAAGAACCCCAGCTTGCTGAGGTTCTCGATTTATAAAGAAACTTTTTCTTCGCGATGTTTTTTAATTACCTCTAAAAGTGCCCAGATGCATTCCTCATTATATTCAAAGCCTGGAATCTTCGCAACTGTGCGCGCCAAGTCTTCAGCTAGAAGATAATCCTCATCAGATATTTGTTCTGTCTTAATGATAAAGCGCTTTACTTCACCTTGTTCACCGCCAGGAGCATCACAAAGCTTCAAGCCTTTGTTCTTGGAAAAAGCCCATTCGCGATCATCTTTAGCAACGATAATCTCCTTGTCGCTAACTGATTTGACTACCCAGTCAAGATCATACTGAGTTTCACAACAAAGAACTGTTTTAATGGCAACTTCATCGCCTTTTGCCAATTTCCCTAACCAAGCCCCTCTTTTCATTTACGCCTCCTCACTCAATGCAAGACACTCTTTTTCTTACTTTATTTATGTATCTCAGAACATGAATTTGGTATATAAATATACCAATAAATCCCATTACCATAACAGCCATTATCCAACATAAAAACTGCTGTAAGGGCGATGCTGTAATGTTAGCATTTCCTTTGAGAACATTTACGATATTACCTGTTTCTCCAGATAGAAAGTACGTGATTCCGTCTAGAACATACGCGCCTCCAAGCTCAACGTAAGGAAATAATCCCACAGAAACAATCAATAGAATTATGGCCAAGTTTCTTAGAGCAAATAGACGAAACACAAAATCCTTAAAACACGCTTGTTTTGCCTTAGTCATTTCCTCCTCCTTCTACCAAGTAATCCTACAATGTTAACTAACAAAGGTCAAGTATATTATGACAAAGTTAAAGGCTCCCATCTGCCGTCAAGACTTAATAGTCTCCGTCGCTAACTGAGCCTTTAAATATTAATCTATTTCATTCTACTGCCCAATCTCAGCTGAGTCTTAATGGCAAATTTTAATTGCTCAATTTTGTGGCATATAGAGCCGCGATCCAACCATCGATACCATCTATGTCTATATTATACCAGTTACCATCCTCACCAATAAGCGGATAAATCTCTCCTGGGTTAACTTTGATCAAAACCTCAAAACTAGTTCCTGGACCTGCTCTGACATTAAGCCAACCTGTTTCAGTGTCATTAATCAGAATTCTATTTTCTCCACCAAGTTCACCTATCGCCTCTCCTAGCTCTTCTTCATTTGTTTTCGCTTCAATTAGCTGATCAATAAATAGATTGGCCGCCACCTTAAGATTGAAAAGCTCGTCATTTTCGGCTCTTCCTAAAAGCAATTGATCAATCCCTCCAAGCTCATAACTTGCAACACCTTGATTGATTATTTCTATTTCACTAACGGTCAACGCTTTTAGATCTTCATTGTCATAGACCAACCACTCAATGGTTATAGGAAATTCTTCTGACATCTGACTAAGTGGTACTTCCCACAAAGCTTCTTCATCGTTTAGATCTTTAGAAGCTAGCGTTCTTGATCTATTAAGCGCCTCTTCGTAGTCTTCGGCCAGATCGATTTTTATATCAACTAATCTGCCAGTAACCCTATCGTCTCCATCGGCCTCGTCGCCAACTCCAAGCAGTAAATCAAGTTCCATGACTTGAGTTTGAATAAGTTGTGTAATTGGCAAATCAACTTCATTTCTTTCTTTTCTCTGGCTAGACCTGTACCAAAAAGCCAGAATAATCGCTACAATACTTATCAATACAATGCCTATCAAAAGTGTTTTTTTCTTTGAAACTCCGCCTCCAGAAACAGTTTCAGTGAGTTTTTTCATTGTCTCTTCTCCAATGATGCTTTTCTTTCTCCTCCCGAGCTTAGCTTGTCCTGAGCGAGAAAGTTTACCCTGAGCTCCTGCCTGCCGGCGAGGCAGGTGTCGAAGGGAAGGATCAAAAGGTTTTTGCTTTGGTTTATCCTCCTGTTTCTTTCTGTATTTTTTATCAAGGTTCTCTGGCTCTGTTCCAGGGGTCCTTATGTTTTTTATTTCCATTGTTGGTTCATTAATATATTTTTTATCTAAGAGCCTAAGGGCCAGGCCAAATGCTTCTAAATGCTCCAGCGGCACCTTCATAAATGCCGATATTGCAATTTCTACCTCCAGGCCAAGTCTTTTACTGAGCCACCCTTCTATTCCTTTTATTCTTGAAGATCCTCCAGCAATAATTATTTTACTTATTTTTTGCTTAAACCTTTTTTCAAAATATGCTCTGTGCTCATTGGCCCGCGCCACTATCTTCTCAAGCCCCAGTTCAATCGCTTCACCTGCTTCATCTCTTTTCAATAGATCTGTTTTTTTCTTTAATGCCTCGGCTTCTTCTGTGTTAATGCTTAATTTTTCTTTAATACTATCTGTAAAACTATCGCCTGCGATTTTTATTAAATGTGAAAGGCGAATTCCTTTTTCATCAAAAAAAGCTAAATGCGTTGTATTCTTACCTATATCCATCAGTAGTATTGCCTCATCGTCATTCATCTCAAACCTGGCTGAGCGCCTCAGCGCTAACGACTCAAAATCAAAAACAACTTCAAGGTTCAAAGATGCAAAAAATTCTTGCCATTTTTTTAAATATTTCCTACTGCTTGCAAATACCACCACTTCTTCCTTGTCTCTTCTTAGTGTTTTCTGATAGCTATAAATAATATCGTTTTTCTCTAGAGAGACATTAACGCCGATCTCTTCTTCAATTAAATATCTCAGTTCTTCTTTATTGTCTACTTTCTCTCCCAAAACAAAGGTATGAACATAAGAAGCACTTTCGGGAACTCCAAAAACAATTTTATTGGTTTCAATTGGATTTGGCGTTGCCCTTTTTAAGCCTGCCTTAATAGCGCTCTTGAGTTTTCCTTCGTCGACTATTTCGCCCAACTCAATAATTCCAGATGGCAAAATAACACGACTAAGCGCCGCAATCTTTATGCCTTTAGCATCTTTTTCTAGGTCAGCAATTTCAATTGTCTGATCTGCGATATCTATGCCAACAGCATTTTTAATTTTTTTATTAAAAAACCTCATGAACTTCATTATACCAAAAGTCATCTTCCATGTCTCCATTTAATGACTTACATCTTCCGCCAAGCTATTTTTAATGGCTTACATCTTCCGTCAAGAACCATTAGGTTCTTGACGGAAGAGTGTGGGGAATTAAAAGAAGCCCCAATTCTTCTGGGGCTTCGTCTCGTAGTTCTTTTTAGGCTTCTTCAAGGAGTTCTTCATCGATCCTATCGATGACGTTCTCAAGGAGAGTGGTAATCCATGCCATTATGTAGACAAGGATGCCATCTTCGTTTTCAAAAACAATAATTTCAGTCGTATCTTCGATCCAGGTGCTCCAGTCAAACGCCTCGCGCACATCATCTGGTAAACTGATCGTGCCAAAATCTCCTCTGGCAACAACCTTAACTTTCTTGAGAAGATAAGGATCTCCAATAACAACATCAATCAGTGTATCACTAGGTTCGTTCGGAACATCAGGATAGTCTTCGGTACAAAACATATTCAGTTCTATGCCTAAAGCTGCCTTACTTGTGCTCACGGCGATTAAATCATCTTCACCCTGAAGCTCGTTTCCTTCAAAAAATCCGCCACCCCAGTAACATATTCCTATCAACCCACTTTCACTACTCATTCCTGCCTCCTTTTACTTATCCATATCCTATCACTACTTAATTATAAAGTCAAGGTTAGAACCCCTCCTTCGCATAAATGCTATGGACGGGCACAGCAAAAAAGCCCAGTGTTTCTGGGCTCATCTTATTCTAAAACTTCGCACCTCCGGTTAGAACTTCTCCTTGAACAGTGCCCTTTAAGATCCATTCACGCGCAAACCCAAGGGCTTCTTCGTGTGAACTGAGAGTCAATCCAGAGTCTTTCCCCTGGAACCACCTAGACCATGGACCTGCTTTTTCCAAGGGATTATATTCATTAATTACAAGGCACCAAATAGATGGCAATCCGTTCTTTCCGCTCTGGTCATCTATATGAATACTGGCACCTCGAATCCACTGACCACTCTCTGAAAGACTTGCCATCCTGTGTCCATCTTCAAGAATCTCTATAGGTAAGCCATCCCAGACCTCACTAACACGACTAACTAACTTAAATTTTTTCTGTGCACCCTCAAGCCATATTCTTAATCTTGTAACTTCTCTTGTTCTATCGTCAATAAGTCGTCTAAGTTGTCCCTTTTTTTCAAAAAGAGATGCTAATGTCTCGCTCATTCTTCCTCCTTTAGGGCTATTTAAATCCTATTATACTTATTGAATATTGTCAACCACACACAACAAAAGCCACGTCATCCGTGGCTTTCAAAGCAGGGTCAGTTATGCGACAAGGCTAAGACTCATTTTGTGGTTAATGTGTAAAAAAAGAAGCCCCAATTCTTCTGGAGCTTCGTTTCTCTTAACCTACTAAAGAGCTCTAATGTCTATTAGGGCTCAATTACCCATTCGTGTCCTGGGTCAGAAATGAAAACTTGATGGATAGAGTCCATCACATAACTTCTCAAGACCCATCCACCAGGAACCTTAAGACGATCACTATCACTGCTAATACTTTCCCATTTCATTTTCTGTCTCCCTTTGTATTTCACTCACATCCTATCACTATTTAACACTAAAGTCAAGGATAGAACCAAAAAAACCACGCTAGGCGTGACCTTACAAATATGATTTTTACAGATGTGGGCTATGCGACATTGTCGGGACTTTTTATGTTGTTAATGTATAAAAAAAGAAGCCCCAGTTCTTCTGGGGCCTCGTCTCGTGTTAGCCTTTCTAAGCTTATGAGAGAAATCTCTTGTCAATGAGGTGTTTGGCTTTCTTAAAGAGAGTAGTAAGGGCAGCATTTGCATAAACAAGGCTTCCATTTTCAGTCTCGAAGACAATGACATACTGAAAGATTTCTAGGTCAGTTTCTTCGTACCAGAACGCCTCACGTACGTCATCTGGCATGTCTACATCAGCAATTAGTCCTCTAGCAACTACCTTAACATTCCTGAGAAGATAGGGGTCGCCAAGAACGATATCAATCAGTTCGTCGCCAGGCTCATTGGGGACCTCAGGAAGCCTGCTAGTGCAGAAATGGTTCAATCGTATCCCCAGCACACTTCCGTTCTCTACAATAATAGCTAGTTCTTCTCCTTTCCTAGCAGCCCATACATGATCTCCGCTCCACTTCAATCCAACCAACTTTCTTTCTTCCGTCATTTCTGCCTCCTATTTCGTTTCCATATCCTATCATAAGTTATAATGCATGTCAATGCCAAACAATAAAAACCCCTATTTATGGGACCTTTGAAAAAAGGTCAGAGACATAATATTATTATAACTTTACTAGAACAATATGATGAGCTTGCCAAGCTAATCAAGGGATTGAAAGAGATTAATAGATTGCAAAAAAGTTTTGGATAAAAGAAAAAGCCCCGCAACACTACGTTGCGGGACAATGCTAACTAGCCTTCTTTCGGCTTTTTAGAATAATATAGATAACGATAATCCACGTTGCCACAATTCCTAACGCCCACATGCCAATAGCGAGTGGTCCCGCCAAAGAACCCGATAAAACTGAAATCCAAAAAGGTATTCTCACCAAGAATGCGACAAATAAAATAACTGCAAGCCACCCTCTGCTCATAATTCCTCCTTAAGAACTATCTTAATAGTATTGTTACGACACAGTATTGTCAACACCATACATAACAAGAGCCACGTCATCCGTGGCCTTAAGATAGATAGGTGGGCTATGCGACATTGTCGGGACCTTTTAATTTTATGTACTCATAAAAATTACGGATGTAATATGTCGTTAATGTGTAAAAAAAGAGGACGACTAATCGTCCCCGAGAACTGATTTAAGCTACGGCGTCCTAGTGCCCAAACTACACAAACCCGCGATTGCGCCACCAATGACAAGAACGGCCGAAGTTCCTGGAACATAAAACGCGAGGCCTACAGCCATCCCAATCAAAAAAGCTGAAATAAGCATTAGGACTTTTTGCGCCCTAGTCTGCTTTACCTTGCTCATAGCTCCTCCTTTTTCTTATCTATATTCTATAATAAACAATATCAAAGTCAAGGTTGGAACCAAAAAAGCCACGCTAAGCGTGACTTTCCAAACGTGATTTTCAGCAGGGTGAGTTATGCGACATAATCGGGACTTATTAATTTTATGTACTCATAAAAATTACGGATGTAATATGTTGTTAATGTGTAAAAAAAGACCCGTCCGTAGACAGGTCACAATCTCTCGGTATTAGTCAGACACTATCACAGGTCTCCCAATACGATACCACGCCCGCATAGTGAAGACTCTTTCTGTTTTTCCTGGGTGATAGAGTATCCAGTGTCCATTCTGCTTCATCAGTTTGCATTCAGAATACAGCCCTAACATTTGTAAGGCCAAACCAGCTGTTGCTTCGGCGTTCTCTGAACCATCATCATTTACAATTCGCAGATCTCCATATTTAGTGCCAACCAGTCTCTCTAATGGCACCACTATCTCGGAGTAATGAATAGTTTCATATCCAGGAAGTGCAATATGAAGAGCCTTGTAGAGCTGCTTATCTTCTCCGCTCCCAACATAGAAGCATCGTTGGTAGCTGTTGGTAAATCCATAACATACAAGCACTGTAAGAAGAAAAACTATTACGGATATTACGATTCCCTTTCTTTTCATTTCAACCTCCCCTTTCTATTTATTCTCATTCTATCATAAACAACAAGCAAAGTCAATGCCACACACAGCAAAAGCCCCTATTTATGGGGGCTTTTAAAAAAAGGTCAGAGACATAATATTATTATAACTTTATTAGAACAATATGATGAGTTTACTAAGCTAATTAAAGGGTTGCGAGAGATTCAAGACTTGCAAAGGTCTATACTAAAGACAGGCTAGCTCTCCAGATTTTGGGATTATAAAAAAAGCAGTGCCAACACCAATTTTTGATGCACTGCTTAAGCATAAGAATATTATAATAAAGGGTTCTTGGGGTGAGCGACGGGACTTGAACCCGCAACCGCTAGGTTCACAACCTAGTGCTCTACCAATTGAGCTACGCCCACCATATTGCGAAATTTGTTGTTATAAATGCTGGGAAAATTTTGTAGAAATTATAATACGATTCTACTACAAAAATAACTGAAAGTCAATGTCTGAGCCCGCTCTTCCGTCAAGGTTCTTGAACAGAGAGAAAGGTTCTTAATCTTCAACAAGATAAATCTTGTTTCCTTTGTGCGCTTTTTTATCTAGCTTAATGCCAAACTCTTCTCCTTTTTTGGCAGATTTGATCTCTTTGTGATCAACCTGCATTGAAGTAATCACCTGATCAAATTCACCTTCTCCTCCCTCAACTCGAATTTTATCACCTACTTTAAGCGCACCACCCGTTAATTTTATTACTCCTACTTTTATATTGCCGAAGTAATGAATAATTGTGCCTATTGGTTTTTCGACCATAAATTAATACTACAGATACTCACATAGTATACTACCATTTCTTATCCTTGAAAAGATATTTTTCAGATGATAGGATGAGGTTAGTTCATTAAAACCCGCCTTCGCAAAAATTACAGCAAAGTAAAGGAGGAGAAGTGCTTAAACGAATAGTGATGATTAGCGCCCTGGGTACAGGCAAGGGAACTCAAGCACAAATACTATCTGTAAGACATGGCCTTGTTCACCTTTCTGCAGGACAAATCCTTAGGGACTTTAAGAAAAAAGATCCCGCAGAAGGCAAGCGTATTGATTCGATTATTAATGGTGGTAATTTAGTGCCCGATATAATGATCAATAGAATTATGCATCCACACATCATGGAGCATATGGCAACTGGATTTAGCGCCGACGGCTATCCACGTCGAATAGGTCAGGCTGACTACCTAGCTGAACTTTGTGAAGTCGATGCAGCTATTAGTTTCACTGTTAGTGACGAAGATGTTATCGTTGAGCGTATCCTTGCTCGTAGCACCTGTGCGAGCTGCGGTTACATTCATGGCTCTATCCTTGGATCCCTTGAGCAAAAAGGAGTCTGTCCAAAGTGTATCGGCAAAATGAGTAAACGAAAAGACAGTCAGGATGCTAAAACCATTCGTCGTCGTATCGAAATTTATAACACAGAAAGCGCGCCCTTGACCGAATACTACGAAAGGCTTGGGCTTCTACACATGGTTAATGGCGAGGGCACAATCGAAGAAATTCACCAAAGAGTCATGGAGGTGCTCAATGATGTATCAGTATGAACGATACGATCATCACGGAAATATCGTTTGAGTAAGGTTAAATCTAAAAGGCAAGCACAGAAAACACTGTTTATGTTACACCTGTTCAAAGTTTAAGCGCGACAGCAGAGAAACTAATTGTCCGATTGCAAACGAACTATACAAGCTATGCGTAAAACATGGCGTCACTACTCCCGTGTGGGAGTGCCCAGCGTTTATACGCCAAGAATCACCCAGCACGAAGTAGTGCTGGGTTTTTTCTTGACAAGTGTTGTTATGCGTATAGAATACTAATAGTTCCAGTCAATGCCTTAAGGGGGCAAAAATGAAAGCGAAAATTGGACTGTTGGTCATTGGATTACTGTTGTTAGGGTTTACGGCTTGGGCGCAAGATACCCAAACTCCGTCAATAACATTAACTCCACTTGAGGAAGTGCTTCAAATCTTTTATGAAGGCGACATCGTCGTCGTTGAATACAACGAAACAGGTAGAACAACTCTTGAATGGATCATTGAAGTTTTCAAGAATGAACTCGGTGTTCCGGAAAGTCTTAATGAAGAAAGTGAAACCAACGTTAGTGATTTTGAGGTTGCCTTAGATCAAAAAGATCTTATCAATAAGCTTTCTCAAACCTATTACACTCTCGCCAATAGTTTTCTTGCCGGAGAACCCAATGAAGAAGAAATGTATGTCAGGGGGAAACATTGGGGCCTAAAAAGTCTTCGAATGAGTCCTGAATTTGCTCAAGTTGAGCAAGAGTCAGATTTTGCGGCAGCAGTTGAACAAGAAAATGATTATGCAGCACTTTACTGGGCAAACTCCAATTGGTTGCGAGTTTCACAATTCAATAAACTTGCAGCTGTCTTTGCTGGCGCAGCAGCCAAAAGCGAAGTCATCTTGATGCGTTGCCTAGAGATCAAGCCAGAATATATGGCTTATGGGCCTTATCGTTCTCTTGGTGCATTCTGGGGAGGACTCCCCAAGCTTCCTGCCGGTCATCATCGCAAAAACTTCGAAAAAGCGAGAGCATATCTGTGTAGAGTAGTTAACGAACCTGTTATCTGTGAGGATTGCGAAATTTGCGAAGGATGCGTAGAGTATTATCCAGCAGATGAATATTGTGATGAATATCTCGAAAATCGCACTTTTTTCGCTGAGTTCTATCTGATAGAAATGGGCGCGTGGGAAGAGGCCAAGAAAGTTCTTGAAAGTGTTTTGGCCGACCCTATCGGAGATAAGTACCCCTTTTACAACGCCCTTTCACAAGAAAACGCTCGCGAACTTCTCTTGGAAGTAGAAAAGCATCTCTAGTTCCTTGACCAGCACGAAAGATGCTGGTCTTTTTTTATGCTAACATGAAAGAAAGAGATACTTTGGTTTGTATTAATTTAATGGACTATTCTAATAAATCAGACGAAGAGTTAGTGACACTAGCTAGAAACAAAAACAAAGAGATATACGGCGAACTTGTTAAAAGATATCAAAACAAGCTTTTTCGCTATGTCCGCTATCTTATAAAGGATCTCCACAAGTCTGAAGATGTTGTTCAAGAAACTTTTATAAAGGCCTATACGAACCTGCACGGTTTTAACGCGAAAAGAAAGTTCTCAAGCTGGATCTATCGTATCGCTCATAACGAAGCAATCAATGCTGTTAAGAAAAATAAAAAAGAGGTCTTTTTGTCAGAGAAGGGTTGGTTCAAAGTTCAACCCAAAACCACTAGAACGCCAGAAACAGATATGTCTGACAAAGAGACAGAAGAGCTCACTAGAAAATACTTAGACAAATTACCTTTAAAATATAAAGAACCCCTAACTCTGTTCTTCTTAGAAGAAAAATCTTATAAAGAAATAGGGGACATCTTGCGACTCAGCGTAGGCGGAGTTAGTGCCCGCATAAATCGAGCCAAAACAATGCTTAGAAGCCTTTACACAAAAAACTATGACCAAAAAAAACAAATCAAAAATTGATATTACTGAAAAAATTTTAAAGAAAATAAAAAAGGATAAAGTAAAAATGCGTCCTCATGTCTATTTTGTCATGGGCTCTTTTCTCTTGGGTGTTGGTATTGCCGGCATTATTTTGTTCTCAACTCTCTTGGTCAATATTCTGTCTTTTCGAATGAGAGCCCAAAACCACATTGATTATTTACGTTTTGGCAAGCCTGGGCTCACTGCATTTTTAAGGCATTTCCCTTGGCCACTCTTTCTCCTAGCTATTGTTAGTACTATTGGCGGCATATTACTCATCAAGAAATTGAATATTTCTTACAAAAAAAATCTTTGGGGATTGGTAGCTGCCATAATCGGATTTGTTTTGATATTAGGCATTGCCATGGATACAATCGGTGTTAATGACAGAATGTCTAATCTAAGATCACTAAAACCCTTTTATGATACAGATGTTTTGAAGGACCAGATTATTAAAGGGAAAGTTTTAGAATCGGGAAGCTCAACCGTAAAGATAGTTAAGCCTAATGGTGAGGTTGTTGTCATCGAAATTCCCTCTGAACTGATCGAAAAGCAACAGCTCATACTTAAAGATAATGATGTAAGCGTTTTTGGGTCATGGAAAGATAATGATTTTATTATTCGAGATCTCAGACCAAGAAGAATGCAAAAACAATAAAAACTAACAACCACATAACAACGAAATAGAAATATGTGGGAGACCCAACTTCCCGCATATTTTTTTGAAAGAAAATCTTTTTTCAATTGTATTAACAGTGAAGATTAAAATATTAAAAAAATAATTGAAGGGGGGTGACAACAATGAAAAAAACATTAATTTCAGGATTAATCCTTACGGGATTCATAGTCAGTAGCATTGCTCTTATAAGCGGTGTTTCAGCTGCTGACAAATTCAATAGACAAGATAATTCAAATTTCCCAGGCAAAACTGCTGGCCACGAAAGAATGCTAGAAGTAAAAGCCGACATCCTGGGTATCAGCCTAGAGGATCTTAAGGTAGAACTTGAAAACAAGACCCTCAGAGAGGTATTCGAAGCAAGTGATGTCACATTAGAAAAATTACATCAAAGAATGCAAGATTCAGCTGTAGCAAGATGGCAAGAAAGAGGATTTACAGATGAGGAAATTCAAGAAAGACTTGAATGGCAAAATGCAAAACGCGCAGAAGGTGCAGGCGATTGCAATGCTAATGGATCGGGCAGAATGGGACGCAACGCTAGTGGATTCCGCAAATAGACATTCAAAACAATTAAATAATAACACTGATCCCGACGGTACCTTCGGGATCTTTTGTTCTTAAACTGTTTGTGTTAAGATTTTAATACTAGTAACAATTTAAAAAAGCTTTCTATGAAGAAAATCTTCAGTTTTGTTTTTTTCTTTTTCCTAATATTTTCCCTGCTTACCCCTATTTTCTCATATGCAAAAACAGTTGACGTGGAATTTTTCTATTCAACAACATGCACTCACTGTGCAGCTGAAGATAAGCTTCTTGGTAATTTAGAAAAAATATACCCCGAAATTAATGTTAATCGTTATTCAAGCAACGAACCACAAAATCAAGACTATTTGCGCACTCTCCTAAAAAAACATGATTCTATTCACTTTTACGGATCAGTCCCCCTAACTTTCATTGAAAATCAATTCTTCGTTGGTTATGACAATGGCACTGGTATGGGTAAAAAAATAGAGCTGGCCATAAAGACTGCTCTCGGTCATAGCCCTACGGATGAGACCCTCGAACAAATCGAAGACCAGGGTGACCCTGACAATAAACTTCATATTCCATTTTTAGGTGAAATCGACAAAGATCGATATTCCCTTGGAGGGCTAGCCATTATGCTTGGTTTCTTGGATGGTTTTAATGTTTGCTCCCTAGGCGCCCTTATGATGATCTTGAGCTTGGTCTTAGCCCTTAAGTCAAGAAAAAAGACCCTTATTTATGGCCTTACTTTCATCCTAACGACCGCCATAGTTTACGGTCTTTTGATGTTCGTCTGGTATCAAATCTTTGCTACTTTCGCTAGCTATATCAGTTCTATCCAATTCATTGTTGGTCTAGCTGCTATTTTGGGCAGCATTTACTTTTTTTATGAATTTAAGCGGATGCGGAAGATTGGCGCTCTTTGCAATAATGATAGTAAAATGCTCTCAAAGCTCCACACACGCCTAAGTGATATTCTTCAAAATAAGAAAAACATTTTTGTTATCATAGCAAGTATTCTTATCTTTGCTGCTCTTGTAACAATTATCGAATTCCCCTGCTCTGCTGCTATCCCTATTGTCTACACCGGCATTCTTGCTCAATCTTCAGTTGCTCCATTTACAAGCTTCATTTATATTGCCCTCTTTCTTCTGTTTTATCTGCTAGACGAGATTATTATTTTTCTAGTAGCATTCTTCTCAATGAAACTGACCCTCGCATCACCCAAATCAACTATTATTATTACCTTTATTGAGGGCGTTGTTCTTCTGTTTCTAGGGTTATATTATTTATCAACGATTTTTGGCTAAAAACTACCGCAGTAGTATTTTCAGTTGAAAACTTCCATAGGAGTATTTTTGGCTAAAAAAAGACTCTCCCATTCAATCCCCTGACTATTCAGGAAAAAGTGGAAGAGTCGTGTCTTCATGGGTTGGTTTTACCTTAACGCCACGCAACCAGGTGAAGCACTCTATTGGAAGATTTTTCTTCTTTGCGAGAAATCGCTTCGCAAGGTGTCTCGCCTGTTTCGGGCTGTAGGCTCGAATATGCCCTGATATTTGAATCTTTTCTTTGTCTGGTCCCAGTAAAAACCCCTTTACGTGGTAACGCATCTTAACTGCACTACTTTCTCCTTTCGCCATTTGTCCTCCCCTCAAAGGATTATAGGCCAATACTCCTCTACTCTAAGTATATCACACTTTAACCGAAAAAGCAATGATTTTTAATCACTTTTGTATAGTATGAAGCTATTCCCAGATAATTAGTTTCTAAGCTAATCCACTCTGTGCGGGAAAGTTAATACTGTTTATGGATTATAAATTATTAAAAAATTATGAAAATTCTTCTTAACAAAACTCCTGTCAACCTTTCAAATAAGATGCGTTCTTTGGGTTATCATCCTGACCGCAGACAGAAACAGGGCTCAAAAAGCTATTCAAGGCGTATCGGTGCTATGGACTACCCAAAATTCCATATTTATTATAATGAAAGTACAACCTATCTAACTCTGCATGTCGACATGAAACAGGCATCTTATGGAGGAACAAACGCTCACGCAGGAGAATACTCTGACGAAGACAATCAATGGCTCAAAGAAGAGTCAGTAAGAATTACAAATGAATTAGTAAGCCAAGGCTATGCTTCGGATAAAAAGACCCAAACTTAAGATAAAAAGACCCCTGCCCTTTGTTGGGAAAGATAAATCTTTTATTACCATTGGTGGTAATGAAATTCTTGGGTTAACAGACTTATTGATCTCCCTTAAAAATATGAGCGAGAGTGATTTTCGAAGCCACGTCAACTCAAAGAAAAATGAATTCCAAGAATGGATACGTGATGAATTAGGCGATAGAATCCTTGCGCGCTCCATTCGCTGGACAACGACTCGCGAGACAACCATAGAAAAGATTAAAGATCATATTGAAAAAACCTATTTAATCTCCCGTCAAGGTTCTTGAGCCCTTCGATCTACTCAGGATAAACTCCGCGAAAAGTTCTTGCGGACTTTAACCAGGTTCTTCGAATGACAGAAACAAAACTATGTTAACGCGTTATTAATCATATGTTATTAAAAATAAAAATCACTCCCAATTCGCCTAAAAATGAAATTATAGAACACACAAAAAACTACATGCGCATCAGAATAAAGGCTGCACCTGAAAAAGGTAAGGCCAACGAAGAGCTCGTAAAATTCCTATCTAAACATTTCTCTGTTCCAACGTCATCTATAATTCTAAAAGGCGGGAAAAACAGTCCAAAAAAAATTATAGAAATAAAGAACTATTTTGTATAGATAAATAAGAATCATTCCAATTACTATTATCTGCACTCTAGCAGGTATTTTTATAACACAAATGGCACTAGAAAGCGTTCTTTTTTAATAAATACTATAAAAAAAGGGAGAAACTCTTGTCTCTCCCTCATGTTTCTATTCACAACATCCAGACATCAGGCCCAATCCCCTAAATGAGATTGAGGCTCCGACAATGATCTTTGAGTCGAGAGAACAATCCTCTCTCCAGAGATGCTGATATTCAACAAATCCACTAGCGCCTGGTGTGATCACCCTGAATCCGATATACGGACCAGTCCAGTTTCCAAACCAGACATTTACTGGGTCAGAAAAGCGAGCGGCCTTCAGTCCGATATAGATACTACTGTCACAATCATCATCGCTCTCCCAACAAACAGGACACCAATTTCCGAAATAACCCGATGCGTTAACTCTTACTTCTTGATAGGTTGTTCCTGCGGGAGATAGACTGATCGAATAAGATGCGTCTCCTCCGATTGGCTGGTCTGTCGCCCAACTGATTCGTGCTCCAAATTTGCCGTTCTGATTGACTTCACAACAGCCCGTTGAAGCGAAGTTTACTTTCCAGTTTAGCCCTTGGGACCAATAACTTGTCCAGCCATATCCGCGGACACTTTGATTGTATCCCTCGTAATTAGCCCAGACAACCCCTACCCCAAAATTCAAGTCCGAGAATCCAGAACGTAATCCCAATCCAACTTCTTGACTAAAACTGTCATAGAAAGATGCATTGTAGGTCAATTCTGGAGACAAGATCGTTGAGAGATAAATTTCTCCTCCCAGATAGCCTCCCACTGGATTGCCATAGGCATCGACTTCCAGCCCCGTCCACAGACCGCCCCCAATTGGACAAGTCTCGGCGTTGACCTCAGTCTGGATCATAGGTATTCCTCCAGCAAGCACCAAAGCAAACATCAAGCATATAATCCACCAAGATTTCATAACTCCTCCCTTAAATCTATGTTTAACTATATTGTATCATACTAACACCTGTCTTGTCAAGGCTGTGCACTAAAAAAGAGGAGCTTCTTCGCTCCCCTTATCTTTAAAATGAAACCGTGCCACTAACCACTATCCTGATTCCACTACCTTCTTCTTCCCATGAACCGCTAGACAAAGATTCTATTCCGTAAGCAGACCTTTCCCAGTAGCGCCCTTCAATAGATATTTCTCTTAGGATAGACTTATAACCGAATTGCCATTCTTGACCCACCAGAAATGCCCTTGTGACTTCTCTATTCAAGTAATCTTGATTTGTTCCTAAACCAAATACTTGATAGCCCGCATATATTCTGTTTCTAGTACTTGAATCAAGATCTAAGTAAAGAATATATCGTTCTTGATAATATTCCTCTGTAGGTTGCCTAGACCAAGTCAGACTACCCTCAAGAGAGATTGGCCTGGCTGGCATTAGCTCACCATTCAATTTGATAATCTTGGACTTTCCTCTATTTGCATCTACATCATACAATACATACGCCTCGACAAACCCATCTTCTATCTTGGCCCAGAGATAAGACTTAGAATAGCTCTCCTCTGTTTCCCCAAGAAAATCAATATAATTTAAGCCCATTCCAGCTCCAATTTCAAAGCATGAAAAAGGTTTTATCCAAATACCAGTTCCAAAACAGAGATTAGTAAGATTTGCTTTTTCTAGCGCTAACCTAGCCTCAAATCCAGCTATACCTATCGTATATATCGGCATTTCAAAACGTCCGTCAATCCACGATCTAGTAGACGACTCAACAGTACCTTGAATTTCTATATTGATATCGCGGACTTGACTTACCCCTAGGGTTGCCATAGAACCGCTTAACAAAATAGCTCCAATTACCAGAAGCATCAACCACCCAGGATTCTTTCTCATCACTCCTCCTCATATTTAAAGAACTGTTACATCCTAACACGCAATGATTAGTTTTGTCAATTATCTCTTGACAATCAATCCTTATTCTGATAGTATAGCAACAAATAACGTTCTTTAAAAAGATAAAGAGTGAGGAGGAAAAATGTACATAATCATAGTTGGGGCTGGCAGTATAGGGGCAAAACTAATTGCGATTGCCACAGCAATCAAAAAGCACAATATCGTAGTCATTGAAAAAGATCCAGAAATAGCCAGAAAATTAGCCAGTGAATACGATATCACTGTAATTAACGGCAATGCAACAGAAAAAGATACAGTTGTAGAGGCTGGTGTCGACAGAGCAGATGCGCTCGTCGTTACGACTAGTGATGATAGTGAAAATTTGATGGTTGCAAGCATTGCCAAGGAATTGGAAGTCCCCAAAATCTATGCCATAGTAAATGATCCTGATAGAGCTAGTCTCTTTGAAG